>Ga0163161_10000011_pt1 | contig 275329 bp, 188 predicted proteins | sample S45metaG_FD_129847 | JGI IMG/M metagenome (GOLD analysis project Ga0163161, IMG submission 129847) | Switchgrass rhizosphere microbial communities from Kellogg Biological Station, Michigan, USA - S4-5 metaG | ecosystem: Host-associated > Plants > Roots > Rhizosphere > Soil | place: USA... | reverse complement strand
GGTTAATCATGGAGATGATGATGTACCTTTACCAGAATTAACTTATTGTATGAGTACTAAATGGGCACCTATTACAAATCCAATTGGTCTTATGCACTATATCAAAGAAGAAGTTATGTCTAGAGATCCATCTTCTCAATTATTTATCCAATCACAATCTACTTGTTGGTCAGCAGTTTGTAATGGAGATAAACGGCTAGGTGAACGAACACATTTATTAACTACTGATCTTATTGATGTTGAATGTCCATTGCCAGATAAAGTGACTGTATGTTCTGTTACTAATAATATTTTTGATTCTACTGATATCGATTTAAAAGGTCAAAAAGTCAATCAATATTGTGGTAATGATCCAGGAACTGTTGATCCACCACCTGGAGGTGGAGGTGGTGGTGGTAATATTATTGATGATGCTTTGGCTTATATAAAACCATTTACTGATTGGGTAATGGAAAGTCCATTAAATATGACAATAGTAGGAATGGGTGCCGTTGGTATTTTGATTTTATTATCTACACTTTTTAGTTCAGCTCCGTCATTTGATGATTATGATGTCGACGATAATTTGAGCAATAATAATAATAATAATAATGATGATGATGAATATTATTACCGCTACCGTCAACTTTTAAAGAAAGAAAAAAAACGCAAGACAGAAGAAAAGAAACGTGATGCTACTAGTAAAAAATCTTTACAGAAAAAGAAGAAGAAAATAGACAAGAAATAAATTGATTATTTTTTTTGTCTGTTTGTTTGCTCATCATTTTGTTTATGAGTCAATCGCACTTGAAACGTTATAAAACTCCATTGTTTAAATTGTATGATATATTATTTTTGTTTCTGTCTTCTCAAAGTTCTGTGATGTTTGCCGGATCGAAATAATTGATTTTCCTGATGTTCATCATCATCTGACGAATGTGAATAATCATCACATACAACTTCTCGTAGCGCTTGAGAATCCTTCTCTGCTTCAATTGCACTTTTTCCAATAGATACTAGATAATTTTCTTCATATACTTGATCTTTATAACGCTCCAAGTCGAGTGCGTCTCGATCACAAACCCACCGAAGATCCCAATCCAACAGATAATAAGCTGGATGCCATGTTGGATCACGCATGTAAAATTCAATCGTACAGCTTTGACACGCCCCATCCAAATTTGCGCAACTTGTGCAATAGGCGCGAGCCATAGAACATAATCCAGTAAATTTTTCCCAATCAGAAATAGCATCTTGCAAAAGCTTCAAAAGTTCCGTTTCTTTTTTCAAGTGAATAAAAGAATTTGATGGTGGAATTGTTTCATACCATTCTCCGTAAAAGCGCATAATAGACTCAATGTCAAGTATTTCGTTATATTTAAGATACGCTTCTTTCCATTGTTGATGCAACAACACAATTTTATCAGAAAGATCCCACATGTGCCGACGTTGGTTAGTTGCAGATTGAAATTGAGAATATTCTAATGCATAAGCTTGCTCTTCTATAAGTTTAATTTCTGTTCTCAACTTTTGGTGATAATGTGTTGTTTCGGCATGTTTGGGTGTTTTTATAATATCGGCGTATGTTGGTCTGTTGTTGACATTTGTTATGCAGATATTTTGTTTCGGTGGCGAAGATGCTGTAATCATGAGTGAGTATTCGTTTTTCTGTGTCTGTCTCTGTGCTGTATCTATCTCTGTGTATTTGAGCCTCAAACGAACGATGCTTGTTTGTAAATGGATGTGTGGGTGTGCGTGTTTGCTCCCCTTCCTTCCAAGATAAAGATAAACCAAAATAATATTTGTTCCTGTTGCTGAGAAATTGATATCAATGATCGATCAAGCAAATTGAATGAAATATGGTTTTGACGGTTTTTCCCCTCTTTCCAAAATTCAGATTTTTTTGGGCAACAAGTGCGAAAATAAATGTGCTTTGCGGGAATAAGATTTTTTTTTTCTGAGACTTTATATTTTTTCCCTGCAGACCAGACTACCACAATTTCAATCAAAAAAGCAAAGTTGGCGTTTTACTCTATTTCTTTTATTTTCGTAAAACATGACGTCAACGTCCATCCGCCCTCGTCCACAGGAAAAGCAACAACAACAACAACATCGTCCTCGTCCTCGTCACGATCATCAAGAATGCAAAGCAAGTCAACAAAGGGAAAGTCAAAATCACATTCAACATGCTGCGACAGAAGAAAAGGAAGACGACATCGCCTACGAGGATTCTAAAAAAGTTCAATTTTATGAACCTCCTTTCACAAATGGTTATCACTTTGTATCAGAGCGCGAGTTCAAAATTTCTTCATGTAAACAGCGCCATACCATCAAGATCGTCGCATACGTCAAAGGAAAAAGAAAAGCTAACTTTGATCAATATCTTGATCGTGACCATATGGACGCAACAAATAAGAAACCAAAAACAGCGGCCGTATCACCTACTACAAAAGCAATTATTGAGCGAGCTTCCGTTCTCTCGTATCTTAAATCAACCGAGATTTAGATTAAAAAATAACCATGTCAGCTGTTCTTATTTGCTTAATACATATTATAATCAAAAAAATCTTTTTTCTCATCAATGTTTAAATTTTCTCATCAATGTTTGAATTTTCTCATCAACGTTTGAATATAATTGTCTATAATCCACCAAATACATTGGAATATTTGTTTTTTCTCCTTCACTTTGACAAGAAATAAATAAATAAATAATAATATGTCTATTACAGATAATAATAGTGTTCATAGTTTACCATTTCGTGATAGTCATTGCAGAGTGACATACGCAGCTCTCAAAGAACTCATTTTGACAAGCGAACCAGAAGAAGCCGATGCCGCATTTAGATTGATTCTCAAACTCAATTCTTTGGAGCGCAACATGAGTTTTAAGGAAATTCTTGATCATTTGCAAGTTTCCAAAAAAAATATGCCAATTGGACCAAAGTTGATTTCCAATTATCATGTCATTGAGTTCGCGTTAAAGGAATATATATTGTCTACAGATCCCGATTCGGCTGATTTGGCGGCCTACGCGTTGAAAGAGTTTCGCAGCATATGTGATAATATCTAAAAACAATTTATATAAATATAAAAGCAATAAAGATTGATTGATCAAAAAATAAGTTTGGCTTCTTTTTTATTCCTTCCGTTTTTTCTTATCTTAAATCAGCCGAGATTTGGATCAAAATAAAAAAAAATCAAAATGATATTTTGTGTGAAATAGGAATTTTCAAAAAACAAAAAACAAAAAAAACAAGTTTATTCATAAAAAGTTCTCAAATTCTAAATCATTCGTTCATTTGTCACCGATTCGCCAGTATTTCGCATTTATCATGTCGTCCTCTCCACCCTCTCCATCATACCCGTCCATTGACTCGGATGTGAACAAGGCCAATGCCAAGGTCGCTGGTCTGGTTGTTCGAACTGCGTCTGGCGAGGACGGCGCGTTGCAGTCCGTCTCGTTGTTGGAGCAAGATGCGGACGATGACGACGACGACGCTTTGTTCGCCGAGATCAAAGTCGACCAGAATGGTGTTGTGGAGTATCCATCGGCCGATCCGAACGAGAAATCGGCGTTCAAGATCAAACACATTTCCAAATGCGAGACCACCACGCGCGAAACAAAGTATGAGCACGGGCCTCGAGTGCATGTCACCGTGTCCATCGACATCGAGGAGCTGTGTTTTGCGCGAATTCTCGACGAGCTCAAAAAGCGGTTGCCAAGAGACGCCGTGCTCTTCCGACAGCTCGTGGGATATGGTGTCGACCCGATTTACGAAAGGCTCGGATTTACGATCACACCCCATGTTTTCGCCAAGAACGAGAGTCGTCCACGATGCAATGTGATGGACGTCACACTGTCGCTCGCCGAGTGGAATCCGTCTCCGTGTGTGGGAGACAAGCGCTCCGCCGAAGTGGACGAGGAACAAATCACGAAAAAAATTAAGAACGACAACACGGAAGAGAAAAGCGTCTCGCTGTAAACAAAAAAAAACTCTACCACCCACAAACGATTCTGTTTGCACGCGCGACGCAGTGGGTTAGATGTATCTCTATTTCTCTTTTGCCCCTATCAAGTTTCGCAACATATGTCATAATATATAGAAACAGTTAATAAAAGCGATAAGATGTATTTATTATTTATTGATCAAAAATAAGTTTTTGGCAAAATCTTTCCATTTATTCACACGCGCGCTGGCTTGCGATATTTGACTTTGTTCATATGTATATATTATATATTATATGTTATAAAGAAATAAACAAATTGTAATAATGATGTATGAATATAAAGAGACGCATGCCATTTTGTCATTCATTGCCCGTTTAACCAGATTCAGGTTTATTGGTTTATTGATTATCTAACAAAGCAGCACAATTTATTTGAAGTTTCAAAATGTTTAAAAACCAAGTTTATTTGCCTTGTTCACATATTTCACATTTTCATCCATATCAAAGATTCAAAGACCTCTTTTGACTTTAGCAAAATTTGTATAAAGAAAAAAAGAATGTCTATAGATAATGCCTTTAAATATGCCAGTTACAAGCTTAATGATGTTTCCCCAAACATACTACTTCACAACAGATATGAGGATCTTTACGTAAAATGCGACCAATGCAATGAAACTCAAAAAGATAATGATACTCTTCAAAAAATGTATGATGACATTCAGGCAAAGTACAATGTTGTGTGCAAAGAGCGCGACATCATTCAAAAAGAGCATGACATTTTGAAAGATGAACGAGACATGCTTCAAGTTCAGTTCGACGAACTTTTGGCAAAGCGGCAACGTAAAGAAGCTCAAAATCAGAAAAAGCAAGACGCCATCAAAGAAGAGAATGAAGATTTGAAAAAAGAAAATGTCGCTTTGAAAAATAGATGCTCCAGCATACAGTTTTCGCGTGATTCCCTGAAACAGGAACGTGCCACACTCAAACAACAATGCAACGTCTTTAAAAAAGACCTCAAAACTGTCTGTCATACGCTTGATAATGAGAGATACGCTCTCAAACATATGCGCAACGTTCTTCAAATCAACAATAACAGTGTGAATGTTAATTCCAAATTGCAAGATGATTCATCCTCATCCTCTTCTTCTAACAACAACAATAACAACAACAAAATCACCACTACAATCAATTATAACGATTTGCGTGAAATCCGTCTTCAGAGTCAACAAGCAATCATCGACGATCTCAAAGATAAATACAATGACGCCCTTCATCTTTTGTGCGCTGGTTATCAGCTTCGCGACAATATGGCATCAATTAATCGTGAAAATATGGAAGCAATTAATAAAATCGACAAAGACGCATTTATTGATCAAAAACAAGTTTTGAAAAAGATTATCGCAAATGTTGCGAATATGTCAAAAGATCGATTCACAAGCTATTCGATTCCAATTGACGATCAAAAAGAATGCATCCGCATCCCAAAAATTATCAAAATCCTGACAAACGGTGGTATCATAAAACAGGACGACCTGGATGAGTTGGAGGTACAAGTTTCACAGCATGTGAGTTGGGATGGTTTTATTAAAGTGCAAGATTACTCTTTTCAACAAGGAGTGGTTGAGTCAACCATTCTGTATTATCGACCAGATACTCTAAACAAAATTATTGACATGTGCGTCAATTGGATTTGTCATGACAAAAACGCGAGCCGTCTTGCTTATGATATTATCGAGTAATTTTGAAACAAAAACTTGCAATCTTTTTATGTTGTTACTTTGTATCCAAAATATATTTATATTAAAATAAATTTGTTTCTAAAAATTATTATTGGTTCATTTTGAAAGCAGCAACATTTATGATTAATGACATTAATTTATATCAAAATTAAAATAAACAAAAGCATGATGGATTATGAAGATGTGGCTTCTTATACTTGAATAAAATTGACAAGGTCCAAACAAAAAAGTTTTTGCAAATACCACAAAAAAAACCGATTCTCAAAAAAATACGTTTTTTTTATTTCAGAAAACGTCTCTTTTATTTCAGGATGCATTACATGTGTAAATTTAATCACCTTATGGTACCTTTCAACGCACACACATTCAAACACATTCAAACACCTTTCCATAACAAGCCTCCCTCTCTCTCTCTATCTCGCCCTCTTTCTCACTCACTCTATCACACAACATCCGACGTTTATACATTCAATAATCAATAACGAAAACGTGATGCTTTCTGAACTTCAACCTTTGCTCTCTGTGCACGAAAAACTAAAGAAGGAACATGAAAATCTCAAAAGTGAATTTTCCTCTTTGCAGAAGGATCGCGACGCTATCAAAATGGAGCGTGACATCATCAAAAAGGAACGTGATGAACTCGTATTTGACAAAAATCTTTTCGTCATGGGGGCCCTCAGACACGAGCGCGACTGTCTTAAAAAAAAGAACAAAACCATTGAAAAAGAGTTGAGTGCGCTCAAAGTGAAGAATTATCACGATAAAGAGAGCTTCGACATGCTCCAATCCAACTATGACTGTCTCCAAAAAGGTTATTACAATCTCAATGTTGATCACGTCACTCTCGGGGAGAAATTCTGCTCTTTCCAAAAAGCGAATGATTCCATGCATCAAGAGTTGGAGCTACTCAAAACAGCAAACAAAGAGATCAAAAAAAACTTCGAAGATATGGATTTGACCAAGCTCAACACTATCCAACAACAATATGATGGTCTTAATATCGAACACATCTATCTTAAGGCAAAGCATGCCAATCTTGAGGAGACATTCGAGACTCTTGAAAAGATGTTTGTCGATTCCCAGGAACGCTACGATTCTCTCAAAGAAGTTGTTGATAACAACAATGGCATTTTGAACCACAACTTGAAATACAATTCTTCCGAAGCCGAGTTGACTGCTCTCAAGGAGAAATACGATATTCTCAATACTGATCACGATAATCTCAAAAAAGTGAACACGGCTTTTGAAATGCAATCTGACATAGTCATAGAAAATCTTGATAACCTTCAAGTCGTGTACGATACCCTTGTGGAGAAGCACACGTCCCTCGAGAAGAGGTTGGTGGATGATTTCAAGGAGAATAACAAAAATCTCGAAAAAGATTATGAAACTACCGAAAAGCTCAAAACAGCTCAACGCACTCTTCAGAAAGAGATTATCGCCTTGAAGAATAGATGTTCGAGTTTCAAATTTTCTCGAGACTGTCTGAAGAAGGAGCGAAACTCACTTAAAAAGGAGCGAAACTCTTTGAAAGCTGATTATAACGAGAAAGTTGCTTGGCACAATGCTACAAAGTATCACTCTCTTAGCATCGAGCGTGATAATTTGATTGAGATGTACGATAACCTTTTGGAAAATCATCACAAGACTCAAAGAATTGTCGACTTACAGGCCACCCGTCTGCAGGAAAAACAAATCACCATCGATGAACTGGAAGAGGATTACAACGCGGCTCATCACTTTTCTCATTCTGAAATTCAGGATAAGGGCATTGGGCATGCAAAGGTTGTTAGCCATATTCGTGTATTGGAAACAATTATATCCAATCTTGTGAATCTTTCCAAGGATAAATTCAATAGTTTTCCGTCTTCCGTCAACAACGGAGACGACATCGAAAACCTGGGATCAGTTGTGCGCATTCGAAAGATCATCAAGCTTCTGACCAACGGAGGAATCATTCAGTGCGGAGATTTGCTTGATTTAGAGAAAGAAGTCACAAAGTACATAATTCCTATTAGGTATGCTTTATTTCGAGCCTCAACGTTCCAGGGAGATATCGAATTCGATTCTCCTTGTTATGTCTCAGGCTCTATCAAAGACGTCGTCCAAATTTGCGTCAATTGGATTTGTCAGAATAAAAATGAAAGACGTCTAGTGTATGACATGCTCGAGTAAAGAACATACATTTTGCTTTGTTTTGTTTCGTTCGTTATCCTCCTCACTGCTCCATCTACCTTGTTGACTTTTGCAACTTTTGTATCACGTCACTATTCAATATTCTTTTAATAAAATCAATAATCTGTTATTATTATTTATGAATTAAATACTTTTATTATTATTAATTAATCGACTCTATTGTTATTAAACGTATTCATAAATCATTTTTTTGTTATTTTATACACATATAATATATCTTTGATAACGAGGAACAAACTTGCAAAGATTTCAAAACAGAATCGACATGTAAAATTAACAAGATATCTTTTATAACGCGGAACAAACTTGCAAGATTTCAAAACAGAATCGACATGTAAAATTAACAAGATAAAGTTCTTTGTTTAAATCATGCAGGTCTAGAGTAAGAACCGCGATCCGCTTCAAAGAAGTTTCTTGGCTTATACGATTCTTCAAATTTTATCAACTGCATGTTAGAAGGTAACACTGGAGTTATTTTGGTAAAGGGACCTGCTTTCAAAATATAGACTTCTCCTTTAATATCAATAATATTATTATTCTCACTTTTGATTTTATCCAACCATTCAGATGATTTCTGATCAATGTTGACATGAGGTTGATCATCATCTGAACTATTGGAGCAAACTTGAAGCAATAATGACATATTGGAATTCCAAGTTTTGAATATTACACTTGTCAATGTTTGACGACATTCCCAAATAATTGCAGGGAGTAAAATACTTGAAAATGTATAACATGCACGATTTATACCATCATCAATTTGAAATGGCAAAAAGTCCAAAACAATATCTTGTAATTTTGGAAAATCACTTGCATCATAATTATTCATTCGTCCAATTGTCAAATTTTCTAGCGACGGAAATGAAACATTTTTATTATTTGAAAAGTTAATATTTCCTAGTAAATATAGAGCTGTTAAGATCTTAAGATTTGAGAAAACGCCATTGGTACTCAAAATTGCGTTATGTGCATAACACTCGATTAACATATCCAAATTATCAATGATGATCTCAGGATATTGCTTTTGTTTGGGCGGAGGTGCAATAAATTCAATAGTTTGAGCTGAAATTTTTACACCAGTCAAGTCAATTTTTGAAAAAGGTTGCATCATTGTTTTGGAACAGTAGGTTGCTTCTTGAGGACAATTTATGACCAGTTTTTTGATTGGTAGAGCAAATTCGTGCGCCAACTTTAAAACGTATTTTTGTTGCTCGACAGAACCGTAAAGTTTCAACGTGTGACAATTTTGCCACGTTTTTACAATTTCTTTTAATTGATGTAATGAAAATGCGTGCCACATAAATAGTTTTGTGTCAATTTCTTGCATGAGAGGTCCAAACTTTTTCATACAATTATATTGACTTGATGAAAAGCAAGGTATGCTCAATGACATACGAGAATCCAAACATGCAACTTTGCGAAATATAAAAGACACATCGGCTAAAGAATTAAGCTCTTTAGTTTCCAAAAAATCAGTTACCAAGCTTAGTAGATCATCTGGTAAATATTTATCAAGGGGCACAGTTGACGGATTATTCATAAATTCTTGTTCCTTCAAATATTGTTTCTTTGTACCAAGGACATTTCCACACAAATCTGCAATTTGCCATAAAATAGGGAAGTTAGGTAATTGATTCTTTAGAGTTGCAAGGACCCCAGGTGAAGACCGACCGAAAAAATCATTAGTAAAATTATTGTTTGGATACTTTTTGCGAAAATTTGCAAGGGTGTCAATTAATATTTGCAAATCGTCATACATTTCAATGTTATTGTTCTGATGATCGTCCATTTTTTCTATTTGCTATTTCTTGAGAAACAAATGATTTGATTGTCCCAGAATAATAATAAATGTGTTGGGTGAGATATGAGATACTAATTATTCAAATTTTTTGTATTTTCAAAAACATCTAAGATGAAAAATAGTCACAATTTTTTTACCTCACATTTTTCATCCCATAAATTTCTCATCCAGTATAATTGAATTTGATTACAAACCAAACAATCAAAAAATATATACAGTGTCAAAAAAAAAAAGAAGTATTGGCAATCGACCATGACATCTTTGTCTCCATCTCTATTGTCCTCATCGGCACCTCAATCAAATCTTCAATCAAACAGCGACATCAAAGATGATGATGATGAATCTTGTATTAACAAAAACCAAAACTTTCGAGATGTCGATGAATATAAAATTCTTTTGCAACAATTTCGCTATTTAATTCATCATACAAGCGAATACAAGCGGGATGACGTTGATAAAAAATATCGGCACAAATATTTTACAAGAGAATTGGAAATTAGTCTTTATCAAATGTCGGAAGAAGAGTATAATGTGACATATGAAACTTTGGAAAAACATGTTTATAAAAAGTTTGATTCTCTTTCAAAATGTGGTTATTGGACAGGCAAACATCCTCCAATTGAAACATGTGAATCGTGTTCTAAAAATAATAATGAAACAAGATGCCTTGAGTGCTGGTGGTATTATAGTGCGATTGAATGTCAAAAATGTTATGAAAGAACAGAACCAGAAGGGCCGTGGTGCGAGTTCTGTATTGCAAATATGCTTAAACCCCTACAAAGACATGAAATATAATTTTGAATTACCATGCTTAAATTACTTTTTTTATTTGATTTCATTGTTATAATCGTTGTTGTCAAGTTTGAGTTGAATAAACAAAAATAAATAAGCAAATCAAAAGTTTGACGAGATGATGAAAATATTTAGAAAAAATGAAATTTTATATGTCTTAGATCATTCTAGATTTATCCAGCAACGGCAAAAGTAACATAATTTCAAAGTCTCGTCAAATTAATTTCTTACAATCTTTTCGTTGTAAGTTATAAAAAACAATATGGAATACACTTTGGTGTCTGCTACTAAACCCAAGGCCAAGGCTAGTTTGCAATATAGTTTATGCAATCATAACTTTATAATTCCAATTTTATCTAAACTTTTGCAACCTGATGATATAGCAAACACTGTCCGTGCAAATAAAACTATATGGAACAATGAAGCGGTACAAATTAACCTACATAAAATACAAATGGAATATCTTTGTAAACTTGATGCGTATCGTCTCGAAAAATTGTTATGCGCCCAACGACCACATGATTTTTGGTTATGGATGGATACATTATTATCATTATATAACTCTAAGAATTCACTTACTTGGAAATCCGTAGCTGCACTAATATTTAGAGCTGAAATGGATGACGGTTCATATATTAAAATCAAAAATATGCCAGAATTACACTATTTGCCACTAGACAAAAATCCATTAAAAGATGTGTGGGCACGTATTATTCAAGAACGATGGCCATCTCAATATGTCAGTATAGTAATTAAACTGGGTGCTCCATGGACTATTGACGTACTGATAAATTTACTATCTCAAGAAGAAGATGTGTGGGAAGACTATTATGATGTTTTAATGACATTATTTCCTGAGATGTTATATTCAGAGCATTGGCGAAATTATCACAAAGGTTCACATAATACCGGTATCAATTCTATATGGAAAGAATTAATTTTCTTGTTTCAGCAAAACATATCAATATTATCTTGTCGCTGGATTTGTCATGCATTTCAATTGCATATTTTAAACAAGGATTCAATTCATCTTGTCCACGGCTATATTCAAACATGTCGAATTCAACAACATTGGAAACAAGTAATGATTTCTCTTGAACGAGACTTGAAAATTAGTTGGATATGTCCTATGTGGTGCCCAAATAATTCATCCAATCACTTTTTTCATTGCTCCGATCTAACATGTATGAATCTACATTTCAGATCAACATCGTCGCTTGGATATGATATAGTTTGTAGACAAATTGCTTCTTTCAAAACAATTAAAAACGTAAATGATGCAATTTTGCGTTTTGCAAGCGCTTCCGATCACTCCCTACGTTCGGATTGTACTATCTTAACACATCTATGCTTAGCATTAGAATTACCTGAATGGAGGCTTGTTACACACAAAACGGAAATACCTTGGCACGCGGAATTATACGAGGAATATGAAGAGGAAACGAATAAAAAATTAGAACTTATATCTTATATTTTACAGTTAATTGACCAGTACGAATCTTTTTGTATGTCTATGCCTGAGAAAGACAAGACTCAAGCCATACTTATTTTAAATCGTATTCGAAAAGCATTGCAAAAGTGATTATTAAATTGAATTTTATTCTTTTGAAAATTTTTTTAGTAAATATACATATTATATCATTTAAACAATTTTCATTTTTCATTCAAATTTACAAAAATATTGAGATAATAACGATAACAACAGACAAGTTAAGTTTAACTTTAAATATGGATTGTTTGACCAAAGCTAGTTTACAGCACAGCTTGCACAATCATAATTTTATTATTCCACTATTATCTAAATTTTTAAAACCCAATGATATCGCAAATATTGTTCGAATAACTAAAAATATATGGACAAGCGAAACAGTACAAATTAATTTACATAAAATACAATTGGAATATCTCACAAAACTTGACTCTTGTAATTTAAAAATATTATTATGTGCCCAGAGACCTTGTAATTTTTGGTTATGGTTGAATACGTTATTATCAAAGTATAATTCCAATGATGCATTTTCATGGATATATGTAGCCTCGCTTATATTCAGAGCTGAAATGGATGATGGTTCATATCTCAAAATTAAAAGTTCAGAATTTCCAGATTTAGAATGCTTGCCACCAGAGCAGAACCCGCTCAGAGATGTATGGACTCGCATTTATGAAGAACGATGGCCATCACAATACGTGAATATTATAATTAAATTGGGTGCCCCATGGACCATTGATATATTGACGTTTCTATTATCCCAACAGGAAGATGTGTGGAGATCATACTACGACGTGTTAATGGCATTATTTCCTAAAATTCTGCATGCAAGCTTTCGGCATAATTATCATAAAGATTCAAATTTACCCAACAAAGAGCTCATATGGAAAAAATTAATTTTGTTATTTGAACAAAACATACCATTACTGTCTCGTCGTTGGATTTGCCATGCGTTTCAATTGCACGTTATTAATAAACATTGTGCTCATATTATCCAAAGATATATCAAAAAATATAAAATTGAGCAACATTGGAAAATAGTGATCACATCGCTTCAAAGGGATTTTGAAGCGAGTTGGTTATGCCCTATCTGGTGCCCAAAAGACGATACGTCTCGTCACTTTGATCGTTGCTGCGATTTAACATGTATAAATTTGCATTTAAGACCGACGTCGTCGCTCGGATATGACATAGTTTGTAAGCGAGTTGCTTTTTTCAAAACAATTGAATGTTTGAATGATGCAATTGAGCGTTTTGCAAGTGCCACGGAACAAACAAGACGATCGGACTACACAATTTTGACCCATCTATGTTTAGCATTAGAATTGCCTGAATGGCAAATAGTTAAACAAAAATCACTGATGTCATGGTATGAAGATGAAGATGAAAGTGAACAAGAAATAAACATTAATTCAGAACTTGTATCATATATTTCACAACTTGTGGATCTACACGAATCTTTTTACACTTCTATGCCTGACAATGATAAAGATAAAGCGATACCTATTTTAAATCGTATTAGGAAAGTACTACACAAGTCATCATCATCGTCGTCATAATCATACCAAATAACCAAATAATCAATTTTTATAGCAAGTTTTAAATGTAGAAAAACAATAAGATATCATTGTATAACAAATTTAAATTTTCACTAATAACAAAAAGAATCACTATAATGAAAAGTTTTCTTTACATAGAGTCAGTGCAAATTTCAGAGAAGCGTTTTTTTCAATGGCATCTAAAATTGCTTGAGAGCCTATTGCTGAATGATAATTCCAATATAAATAAATAGAAGTAATACTCTTGTTTATAGAAATTGCATTTGCAATAAATATCATACCATTGTCTCCAATTTCATTATGAGAAAGATTGATACTATTTATCGAAGCATTAAGCGAAAGTGCCTCTGCGATATATTCTGCTCCTCTGCTTCCTATTTCATTTTCGCCAATATTGACGGATAAAAGTGATGAGCTATTTTTAATCACATCAGCTATAATTTTAGCTCCTTTAACTGAAACAAAATTGAAACTCGATTTTAGACTAAGCGATGTAATTGGCGAAATCTTATGTTTAACGAGATTTGCGATTGCTTCAAGTCCATCTAATTGAAAGTCATTACCATTAAAATTTAGAGAAGATATAGAGGGATGCTTTTTAATTGCACAGGCAAGAACTTGAATAGAATCATCACATAGATTATTATAATTTAAATCAATTGAAGTAAGGCTCTTGTTTTTTGAAATACCATCCGCGAGATATTGAGCGCCAGTTAAATATATGTTATTGTTTGACAAATCAATAGAAGTTATCGTAGAACTGCTGGAAAATATGTTTGCAATGAAAGGCATACATTTATCTCCAATATTATTATTTCGTAAATTAAGAAAAGTAATAGAAGGACATTTGATGATAGCATCCGAAATTATTTGAATTTCTTTAATAGAGAAAGCGAAAGCCACATTATTACTCAGATCAAGTGACGCGATTGTGGTACTAGATGATATGAGATCGGCAACCGATTCAATATCTTGGTGTGTAATTCCGTTTCCACTCAAGTTGATAGAGGTGATGGTCGTGCTATTTTTAATAGCATCCATAATAACTTTTACGTGGCCTCTAATTTGTGAATGAGCCAATCCAATTTTTTTCAACGATTGGCTTTTTTGAATTGCCATAACAAGATAGTTGAGGTCATCATCTTTGTTTATAGACACACAGTTAGTATTATAATCAGTAATATGATATCCATACTTGGATGAAATAGCAGAATAAAGTTTGCCCGGTTTCAAAAAGAATAAATCATTTCTACACGGCATACGAGTGCTTGTATTATACCAATTTTTGTTAACCAATTGTATTACCATCATTTCTTTTAGCGTAAGTTTAGAGAATATGATTCCAAGTACATCTGTGTATAAACTTTTGTATGAAACCTTTTCCATGATGCTTTGTTTGTTTGTTTCCTGTCTACAATAATTCAAATCAAAAGATTTGTCATAAATTTTCTCAAATCAATTATTGCTTATTGCAAAATGTACTTCTTCAAAATTTCAAAATTTTATGTGATCAAAACTTTTTTTTTATGGGCGCCAATCGTTTTGACAGCTCCCAGCATTTTCGCAATTTCATGAATACATATATCTTGAACAGGGACCCGATTCAAGAGTAAATTGTGCATATTTTTAATATATTTTTTAAAACGATACTGTTGTTGTAATTTGGTAATAAACTTGGGCCAATTAAATTCGTAAATACGGTCAACCATGTCTTTGAGAGTTTCTCCTTTTTTAGGAAAACATTGTTTAGTACTCATAGCTTTTTCATGGTCAAAATAAAAAATTAAGTTGTTTCTAACTTGCTTGTCCCCAATGTAAAGTTTGGAACCAAAATCGATAATTGAAATATATGCATGCGGAGCAAAAAGTTTTGGAAGTGATGCCAGAGCAGCATTATTTTTACAATAAATCTTAATATGTCTGTATCCTGACGGAGCTCCTTTGGGTAAATGAAATAGTTGATTTTGCGAAGAGTCTTGATTTTGAGCGTCCGTAATAAAGAGATGAACGCATTCAAGTGATTGGTTATGCATCAAAGTCAAAGGACCAAATCCTACAAGTTTTTTGCAAAAGTGAGCATAAAAAGATTTACATTTAGGAAGTTCAACAAACTGAATATTATTACAAAATTTCATAAAAAAGTATTGGCAATTGTAAAGTGTAGGTAAATTTGACAAGCTTACATCACTTAAATGAACATGCTGCAATGCTTGAAAAATAGGTGCCGTATTTCCAAAAATTTCGTATATGTTTTTGCTTTTGTTGCTCCTATGATATTGTATTATATTTAATGAAACAAGACTTTTTGGAAGTCTTATATTGTAATTATCATTTAAATCAACAAGTTTTAGAATTTTAAGATTTGTCCATCCTGTAAAATCGTATTTTTGTAAAGATAATGCATCTGTAATTATTGGATTCCAAATTAATATTTCAATATGCGGCATAACAGGAAGTGTAACAGTTGAACAAATTTTTAGTGCGCGAAGGGAAGTTCTTTCGGCAAAAGATAATGGAATTTCAATATCCTTCCCAATGTCAAAATGATAATAAATTTCAAGAGAATGTACGTCAGTTGGAACTATGTCGTAAGGTAGATATACTATTTCATCATCGCTATTTGGGAGATTCATTATTGAAGGTATTCGTAAAGCGTCCGTTTTGTTTTTAAGCCATTCGTTTACGTAATCTTTGTATTCATCAAAGTGAATATAACCATCCTTTGTTAAAGTTTCATACAAACGTTTCAAATCCGGGTTAATATCTTGACTTGTAAAAAAGTCGGTGTTATTACGATTGTGTTCCATTTTTTTCATTGTTCCCCAAGTTTTACCCACAAACGATGGATAAAAGGACCTAATGTAATTGTTATTTTTAACAATTGGATGATTTTGATAAGTAATAATTTGATCATCGTTGTAAAGTTGCTCCGAAGGCAACCCATTTGGAACAAAAGTCCTTTGTGCTAACATATTATAAGCTTCTTGTCGTTCTGATATGGATTGGTCGATATTCATATTCGTGTTTAAAAAAATTCTTGCGCGTTTGTATCCGTATCTGTGTAGACATGATAAAAAGAATTCTGATGTCAAGATTTCTTGTTAAATAAATTTCAAGCATTTCAACAACACAAACATTTTATGCAGAAAATAAACAAAAATGAAAAATTTCTATTTTATATTGTGCTATACTATCCTTATACAATATTACATTTAAATGTTTTGGAAGCGCCCAACAATCGTGCAACCTCATGGATACATATATCTGGGGTACCGACACTTTTAACAAGTGATCGGTGAACATTTTTCATATATTTCTTAAAACGATAATGTCTTTGTAGTTTTGTAATAAACTTCGGCCAATTAAATCCATATAAACGTTCAATCATGTCTTTGAGAGTTTCACCTCGTTTTGGTAAACACTGGTTAGTATATTCACTTCTTATATGATCAAAATAAAACTCCAAAGTTTCTCGTACCTTTAAATCGTTGATGTAATGTTTGTGACCAGCATCTATAAGCGAAATGTAGGCATAAGGCGCAAACCGTCTCGGTAGTGAGGCGACACTCGTGCAATAAATGCTGACATGTCTATATCCAAAAGGAGATCCTTCAGGCAAGTGGATAATTGTGTCTTTGTCCTGGGAAAGGTCATGAAGTACGACAATCTCTAGTAACCGATTGTTAGCTAAAGTAACAGCACCAAATCCCTTGAACATTTCGCAGCTATCTGCAATAAAAGACTTGCAGATAGGAAGTTCTATAGTTTGGAAAAGCTTGCAGTTTGACATTTGAAAATACTGACATTTGTCAAGAACTGGCAAACTTGGCCAGTTTACATTTAACAGAAATATATGTCTAAGTGCTCGAAAAATTGATACTGTATCTCCAAAAATTTCTTCGACGGTTCGTTCTTTTAGTCTATTACTTTTTTGATGCAGAGTAAAAGAAATAAGATTCTTGGGAAGTTGAATGTTATATTCACAATCAATATCAACAAGTCTAAGAATTTTGAGACTGGTCCACTTTGAAAAATCATATGTTGATATGCCAGAAGAATTTGTACGTGTATTTTTAATTTTCCAAATTAGAATTTGAATATGAGGCATCGCCGGAAGAGTACTTGCGCAAACATCTAGTGCTATTAGGGATTTTCTTTCAGCAAATGATGGTGGGATGACGGTTTCTCCAAGACCACCAAAAATTTCGAGTGAATGTACATCTAAAGGAAGGGTATCATATGGAAGTAACATTAATTTTCCGTATTTCAAAACTATTAATAAAGGTAAACGCAAAGTGTCAGATGGGTTCTTGCGCCATGTCTCCAAACGTTGTTCATAATCTTGGTAAACAGCATCGCGTACATGATCTTGACCATCGTCATACTTTTGGAGACGTGCATGCAATGCCATTAGAGATGGATCAATATCTGCACTTGTAACAAATCTAATATTTTCACGATTATTCTCCATTTGTTTCATTTCTCCCCACGTCTTTCCAATAAACGATGGATAAAAGCTAATATCTAATCTAATATCAGGTTCAATAATAGGATGATTTAGTTCTGTAATTATTTGATCATCATCGCCCTCGCGTAACTTTTCAACGGGTGGGTCTTCAGGGGCGATAGGTCTTTGTGCAAGAATGTTGTAAGCCTCTTCTTGTTCGTCACTTTGGTTCATTTCGAAAATATATATTGTTTGTACTTTGTACAAATAAAACAAATTGTTTGGTAAATTGTTTGAAAAAAAGATGTACTGAATGCTGAATTTGCTACAACATAAAATGCACAGAATTTTTAAGATGTCTAAGACATCTCAATCTCAATTTTTCTTTGCAAATTTTTGTAAGTTATACTAAACTACTACATTTAAACGTTTTGGCAGCACCCAACAATCGTGCAACTTCGTGTATACATATGTCGGGAGTACCAACACTTTTGACAAGTGACCCATGAATATTTTTGATATATTTTTTAAAACGATAATGTCGTTGTAATTTGGTAATAAACTTGGACCAATTGAATCCATAAATACGATCAATCATTTCTCTCAAACTTTCGCCTTTTTTTGGTATATCTTGAAAACTGGGATCAAAGTAAAATGTTAAATTTTCCCTAGTTTGGTCATCATTGATATAAAGCTTGGAACCAGCATCCAAAAGAGAAATATATGCAAAGGGAGAAAATTTTGTTGGCAAAGATGCCAAAGGGGTGCCAAAGACATTGATATGTTTAAATCCATCAGGAGATCCTTGAGGTAAATGGAATAGTTTTTTCTCGGAAATTGTTTGGCGACTGAAAAGAATTATTGCGTCAAGAGATTTATTACGTGACAAAGTTAAAAATCCAAATCTGACAAAGTTTTTACAATAAATTGCAGTAAATGATTTACACTGAGGAACTTCCACTGTTTTAATAAAAGGTGAATTTGATATGTTAAAGTATAAACAATTTGTAAAAATTGGAAGTCTTAACCAACCAACATGAACAAGTCGTACGTCCAAAAGAGATTGAAAAATTTTAATAGTATCACCAAAGACTTTTTTACAAGATAAATTACATTGGCTTTTTTCATTTTCACTGTCAAAATAGAACTCCAAATGTAGAGAAACAAGATTGGGTGGAAGTCGAATACGTGACGTATTTTTGACATTAGTAAGTCTAAGAATTCGCAAATTGGTCCATCCCGAAAAGTCATATTGATATGATGGATTTATTTCAGAATGAGAATATTTATCAAGGCTTGCAATTTGCCAATCTAAAATTTGAATATGAGGCATCACGGGAAGAGTTTCCGCAAAAATTTTAAGAGCGATTAAAGCACTTCTTTCCGCAAAAGAAGTTGGAATGGTAGCATATCCTGAGTCTGTAATTATGATTGCGTGGACATTTAAAGGAATCAAATCAAATGGAGAAGGCTGAAAATTATTGACACGAAAAAATGATGGCATATATAGTGCCTCTGATTGATTTTTAATCCAATTACTTATACAATCATCATAATTTGGGACACCAACGTCTGGATTATTTGATTTTTCTAGACATGCACAAAGTGTCTTCAAAGATGCATCAATATCTTGACTAGTAAAAAAATCTATATTTTTGCGATTATTCTCCATTTTTTTCATGACACCCCAAGTTTTCCCCACAAATGATGGACAAAATCTGTAACGATTTTCGTGAACATCATGGCAAGGATGATTTTTAGCCGTAATTATTTGATCATCGTGATACAATTGTTCAGTAGGGGGCTCTTTTGGTGCAGTTGGCCTTTGTGATATAATACGGATGGCTTCTTCTTCTTCTTCGGCATTCATATTTTGCATGCACGTTCAACAAAGGACAATTGTGGGGGAAAAAATCAAAGTTTTCTATTCCATATTATTTGCTTTTCAAACAAGAAGAAATTTTCGTCAGTTATGTCTAAGATGTAAGATGTCTAAGACATCAATTCGAGAAAGCGATTTAAAATTGTTTGACACGAGTATCTTTTTATATTTCAAACCGAATACAAATTTTCTCTTTGCTGATAGGTCATTGGCCCTTTCATCCTTCTTTCGGGAAATACCTCTCCAATCCTCTTATCCTTTTACACAAACATACGCATAACTGTGAAATGGATATCACCGAAATTCTTTCTTCTCTTTCGGAATGTCGATGGAAAGATGCGAAAACACAAATTGAGCAACTTCCATATAATCAAGATCAACATCAAGAACAGAAACAAACTTCCTCTTCTAACAGTATACTACTACTATCCAAAATTCAACAAAAACAAATATATGATAAAATCTGCAACATGTTTACTCAATTCAAAGATATTTGTGACCCATTTAAACAAAATCAAAGTCAAGTTATGAGTGACGCAGACGAAACTACTATGGATGACGATATCGATATCGACGTCGACAAGGATAACGACGGTGGTGGTGAATACATAGAAACAGAAATTCTTGAGGACGATGATGACGATTGGGGAGAAGAAGAAGAACCAGAACAGTACGAAAAAAATAACACCAGCGAAGAATCACAACTTCCAGCAAGTCACCATGATCATGCATTGTGGCTAATTTCGATTGTGAAATCTCTTTGCAATCATGGAATATACCCTCATGGATTACCTCTGTACGATCTAATACAATGCGTCTCTGGAGATAATAATGTGTTGGGAGATACGCTTGTTTTACTCAAGGCTGTCATGTCGTCTTTGGAAAAAAATAATATGATTTCCACTTTTAGTCCAGCTATTATTATACTATTACAAGAAGCAATTCGTATTCAAGATATCAACATAGTACAATATCTAGTTCTTCAAGGTTATTATAAAGACGATGAATGGAATGGTGGATTTGTTGCATCTTATTTTACCGTTTTGTTGCATGGATCAAACAGTATGGCTGTCACAGAAGATCAGCTTCGAATTAATGAAAAACGAGACAAAATTTTATATTTATTGTTGGCTCAAAAAGACAACAAAAGTAACAACAACAACAGCAACAACAACAATTTGGCAAGATTATACCGAACTGGTTTTGATATATTTGAATTGATGAACGTAATCAATCGCGGATCTGAAATCAAGTTGCTGTTGCGATACAAAATGTTTTTGGATTTCATTTCATGTTTCCATTACAGTAATAATTGTACTCTACTAAGTGTAGCTCATCATCAAGAAGAATTTGATTTTCTCGTCGACTCTGTATATACCAGTCGCAGAACTTCATTTTCCTGGCTTTCTCCTATATCGATATCTGATCAAGACGCAGAACCAGGAATTATTTTGCATAAAGCTTCATCGGATACTATTCTTAAACGTATGCTTGAAGAAATGGAGAATGTCAAGACAAGTCAAATATTTTCTTCAATAAATCTTCCATCTTATATTGCATCGAATATTATAGAGTATTATATTCAAAATCAAAAATCACCTGAAATGATTGCTCGTTTGGTATTGTATGTGCAAGATCACGTGGTAAAATCATCATCATCATCATCATCTTCTACTTCTTCATCTTCTACTCAAAAATTAGTAGTATCTTCAGAACCTGATTCTCTCAGTATCAAGAAAATGAACAACATATCACATCGACTTTTCAAACCAATCCACACCAATGCAATTAGAAAGTTACGCCATTTTATTGCCAATGCGAATCCGTGTGTCATTTGCATGGAGGATACACTGGATCGGTTGACTTGCGACCATTCCATTCATGTGGATTCTTGCATGTTAAAACTGGAAAACTCATTGTGTCCTTGCTGTCGTGTCGAAATAAAATCCGGCGCATCAGTTCAATCACATCATGTGGAATCTTTAAAAAATCATATTCTTCAAGTAAAAGAAAAAAATTACCAAAAGTGGATGTCTGCTATGAATGAAATGCAAGAATTATATGGCGAAGAACCAATTCCTTCCGATATTTTGCACTCCCTCGCACAAGAATTTAATTCTTAGATTTTTTTTACACATGCAAAATTGTGAATTGTTAATTGTTTATTAGAGAGAAATTTATAATCATAAATTGTTTTATAATTTTTTTATAACCAACAAATAACAAACTGAAAGCTTTTAGTTTCAATAGATCAACAAAACAAATATTTAACCAATTTTTTTTGTCTGACAAAGCTAAAATAATAGCTGTCAAGGCCTCAAGATTGAATTAATCTAGTATTTAATATAAAGCAAGTTGATTATTATATTTTTTGTAATCAAAAAGTCAAAGCTTTATGATAATTAAATTTGAAATTTCTCGCTTTGTTGCTTTTATATGTTGTTTCTGAATGAAGAATGAGAGTTGTTGTCACAAATAAAAATTCTTTTTCTCTCTTTGACGGCTTCTTTCCGCTTTACTTTATCTAATAATGTCTTCCTCTATTATTTCATCGTCCATCGAAAACGTTGCATCTGCTGATTCAAAGTCAAAGATTGCATCCTCTCTTTTAAAAGATAATACGACTGGCAAGATTAACATCGAAACAACAACTACGAAAGACACATACGTCGCCACTCTGGAAAATTGTACATCCTCTGTATCAACTGATCCAATCGGCACCGAGGAAAATCTGGAATCGTCCAGAAAAAAACTTCTCGCATTGACGAACAATGCTTTGAATGCATGTGACAATTTTTTCATCTCTTGTGACCAGGCCAATGTCGCTGTTAATGATGCTATAAATACGATATTTGCAGCCGAAGAGGCGATATTAAATATCGTTGCCGCGTCTGAGAAAATCAAAGCCTTGACAAACGCCATTTCGATTGATTCAGAGCACATGACTGGTGAAAATATGGAAATTGCCGAAAACGCTAAGAAAATGGCTCATGATAATATCAAAAAGGCACGCAATGATTTCATCAAGACTATAACTCAGTTTAGAGAGGCTGTAAGTCTGGTTACAGAAGCCGAGGATCGGTTTATCGATTCTATGTTCTCAGAGGAAACCAGTGACGCAATCGCAAGCATTACGCATCATTCGACCAATACTCCAGAAATCGATATCGGAGAGAAACGCAAAATTGATTCTGTTTCTGAAGAGGATGAGAAGGAGAACAAGAAGCCCAAAATCTAATAAACTTGTTTTTTTTATTTATTCTTTGTATTTATTATACATAGTTTTAATTAGAGTATAAAATATCAATTAAGATAATTTTCATCCAGCAATCTAAAACTGTCACAAAGTGAAAAGATAAATTAACTTGGGATTTAATGTATAGCAAATTGACTATTATTTTTTCATCTAAATAATTGTATTGTCTAAGATGATGAAATTTGAAATTTTTTTGCTTTTTTTTTTATCTTTCTTAACGAAAGTTGGTTATGTACATTCAACACAATCCAACAAATAATTTATCTTTTTATATTTGTTAGTTCTTTCTACCTGTTGTCGTTTAAATAATGTCTTCCTCTGTTATTTCCTCATCCACCAAAGAAGTGAACTATAGTGATTCAAAAGCGTCGACGGAATCTTTTATTTCAAAAGATAATACTGGTTGCACCAAAACGACAACTACAAAAGACGCAGACACAACCACTCAAGAAAAATATACATCTTCTGTATCACCTGATTCAATCAGTATTGAGCAAAATTTGGCATCGTTATCATGCAGAAAAAAACTTTTCGCATTGACGAACAATGCTTTGAACGCATGTGACGATTTTTTTGGATCTTGCGATCGGGCTAAAATTGCTGTTGACGCGGTTGGAAATATGGCATTTGAAGCCGAAGAGGCTATTTTACATATTGTTGCTGCGTCTAAAAAGATCAAAGATTTGACAAAAGCCATTTCGGTTGATTCAGAGCACATGACAGGTGAAAAAAAGGAAGTCGCCGAAAACGTCAAGAAGCTGGCTCATGATAATATCAAAAAGGCACGTAATGCTTTCATCAAGACAATGGAAGACTTTAGAGGAGCTGTAGGCCTAGTGACATCAGCCGAGGAATTCTTTACCGATTCCATGTTCTCAGAAGAAGTCAGTGATGGAATCGCGACTATCAAATATTATTCGACCAAGCCTCCAGAAATCGAAATCGGAGAGAAACGCAAAATTGATTCTGTTTCTGAAGAGGATGAGAAGGAGAACAAGAAGTCCAAAATCTAATAAACTTGATTTTTATTTGATTTTTTTGTATCCTTTGTATATTCATTGTAATTAGAGTATAAAATATCAATTAATTATAATTTTCATTCAACAAACTAAAACTGTCGCAACATGAAAAAATAAATTAATTTAAGATTTCTACAGTAATGAAAATTTAAAATTTCTTTCTTTCTTTCTTTTTATATATGTGGTTTCTTAACGAAAGTTGGCATTTGCATTTAACACAAACAAACGAACAAACAATAAATCTTTGTTCTTCCCCATTTGCCTTTCACTAATGTCTTCCTCTGTTATTTCCTCGTCCACCAAAGACGCTAATCCTACAGATTCAAGAGTGGAGATGGAGATGGAGATGGAGTCGGAGTCATTCTTTACAAAAGATGAAGATGATAATAAAACGATTGACATTGAAACGACTATTACAAAAGATAAAGATAAAGACGAAGCCACCCATGAAAACAGTGCATCTACATCTTCTTCTTCTGTTTCTATTGATTTAACTAGCACTGAAAAAGATTTGGAATCGTCGAAAAATAAACATTTTGCATTAATCAAGGAGGCACATGATATATGCGAAGATTTTTTGAATTCTTGTGATCAAACCACCACCGTTGCTAAAGTTGCTTCGAATATAACATTTGACGCTGAAGATGTTGCCATGAAAATTATTATTGCATCTGAGAAGATCAAAATTTTGACAAAAGCCATTTCAATCAAGTCAAAGAACTCTACTAATGAAAATAAGGACGTTTCCGAAAACATCAACAAGTTGGCTTATAATATTATCACAAAGGCACATGACGATTTCATCAATACTATGACGGAGTTTAAAAAAGTCGTAAATCTGGCTAAAGAAATCCATGATAACTTTATCGATTCCGTGTTCTCAGAGGAAACCATTGATGGAATCGCTATTATTAAACATCATTCGACCAATCCTCCAGAAATTAAAATTGGAGATAAACGAAAAATTGATTCCATTTCTGAGGAAAATGATAAGGAGAACAAAAAGCACAACATCTAATAAAACTTTTTGTCGCACTAGTAATATAATATCTTTTTACTAAATTTATTGCCAAATTCTTCGGCATTTCGCTTAGTAAAATAAATACATAAATATTTGATTTTACTTTTTTTAAAAAAAAAATTGAAATTGTGTGTTTTGGCTGAAGCTTCGCGAACCAATGAAATATTAAGTTGTTCGGCACAATTTGTATCTCATCTTTAGATATGGCACGATAAAATTTTAGATCACATTTATTACCCAGTAAAAGCTTTTATGCATTTTCAGGAGCATAGACATCGACTTCATTTATCCATTTTGAAATAGATTTTGAAGATTCTGTGTTAGTAAGGTCATATGTAAGGATGATTCCATCGGCTCCGCGATAACGATCATAATACGTGACGTTATTAATGACGCGAAAGTGCTCCTGTTTTGGTGTCTAATAATAACCAAGATTGGCTTATGCTAATTTTTTTTTCTTTTAGACAAAGTAAACTGAATTAACAGACTCAAAAACAATTATTTTTTTTTATTTAGGCTTGCGTGCGTTCTTTTTCAAATGAATGATCTACTAACTAATTGAAAAGAGATAAAAAGTCAGTCATTTAAGTTTGTATGAAAAACAATTGTACAAAGAACTATAAACAAAAATGATGTTTGATCGTTGCTTTGTGCAGCAATAATAGCTGGATCTTGTTGTTGCGCTGTGATCGTGTTTGAGTTTGTTTTTTTTAGAGAAAGGGAAAAGCCTGCTTGCAAGCCCGTATGAGCACACGGCAAGTGGATGAGGGTGGGGGATAGGGAGAGGGAGGAGGAGGTGGAGCGAAAGGACCAGGAATTACTGGTCATGAGATTCGGCCTCGGCCTCGTCGTCCCAGTTCTTCTCCTGAGTGAGCTCCTCGAGCTTGTCCGCGGGGAAGAAGACGAGCTCGGGTCGCTTAGCGCGCCCAAAGTGGATCAGCGTCGAGTCCTTGGGCTTGAACTCGTTCATGAGCTCGCGGCAGCCATTCTCCTCGCAGAGCCCACCCTTGACCTTGGCAGGGAACTTGGCCTTGATGCAGTTGGGACCCTTGCAGTCACGGAGAGGCTTAGCGTCCCACTCCTTGCGACGCTGCTCGCGCTCGAGGAACGACAGACGGTTCTCCTCGTCCTTGTCAGCCTTGTACACGTGGTACGAGCACATCTCCTCTCCATCCTGGCAGAAGTACTTGCACTGAATCTCCTGCGGATCAGCGTCGTCGTGGGCGTCCTTGGGTCCCTGGCTGATGGTCACCGGGCAGATCTTGCGCGCATCGCCGTGCTCTTCGCGCTCAGTCACGTACTGCTCGATGATGAGATCATAGTTGTGCGAGTAGATGCAGTCGTCTCCGAACTTGCAGCCTCGTCGGTCGAAGTTGTGCGCCTTGCAGGCCTTGTTAGCCTTGAGGTAAAGGAGCTTCTCAGTCTCCTTCTGATGAGCCACCTCGGCGACGTGATCCTTGTGCTGGGCGACGCAGGCTCCGCAGTACTTGTGCTTGGGCTTGCTGAGGCAGTAGAACTCGTCGGTCGACTTGCACTCGGAGGCGTCTCCGCCGCCAAGACAGTTGTCGCAGAGAGTGGGTCCGGCGAGAACCTCGCACTCCATATCGGTCTTGAAGTTCTCGCAGTCGTACTTGCCAGTGCCGGCCTTGATGACTTCGCGATCGTGACTGAAGGGACACTCAGGGTCCTCGCACCCGCGAGCAGTCTGATGGGCGAACTTGCACGGCTTCTTCTTCAGTCCAGCGAGGTACTGGTCCTGGCGCTTCTTGGCCTCTGTGTCCTTGAGCATCTTGTAGTGGCGAGAGCACATGGAGCCGGCTGGAGCGTTCTTGGGCATGCGAACCTTGCATGCGGTGGCGCCTGCGCAAGCCTTGGTGTGCTTGCGAATGTAGATCGCGTCGTGGGCGCCACGGTTGAGGCCGCAACCACCGGAGCAGCCATCGGCGTCGAAGGCCTCCTTCTTGCAGAACAGGGGCTTGGAGAGGGACATCTTGAGGGTAGGAGGGAAGAGTTGAGGTGGGTTGAAGAGTCTTGAGACTCTTGGTGCTTGGTAGGCGGAGGTGGTGGGTGGTGAGTGCGGGGTGGGGGAGGGTGGGAGTGGCGAAGAGAGAAAAGAGATGGAGGGTTTGAATTGTGATTGGCAGGTGAGAGGTTTTTTTTTTTGAGGCGAGCAGACATGACGTCTTGGCGAAAATTTCTAGACGATCAAAAAATCTGGCCATCATGGCGCCCGTCTTTAAGACGATTTCGGATATTTTTTCAAAACCCATCACCCAAAATTTTACCTTTTTGCATCCATTTAACATCAACTCATTTTTTTTGTTTGAAATTTCAGTCAGCTGCGAAGAGCCATATGCAACCTCCGCTACCACCATTCACCCGTTTATTCGAACTCGGTGAGTTTTTAAAAAGGCACTTTTACAACATAATAGGAGGCAGCACAGTGGATTGTTTCGAAAAATGTGCTCTGCTTTTTGTGATTTGTCTCCGGTGTATGGTCAATATTATGCAAATTTCTCACTTGAGTTAGCCTTGTTTTTTATCCTTGGGTTTTCTCAAACCCTGCAGCTTCTTCTGCGTCGCTTTGATTCAATATCAATCAGGCTAACGTCATGTCGTCTCAGGGACAACAACTTTACATCTACCACATGAAATATGAGCGCATCAAAACAACAACTAACAGATTGACTCAACAGTTTGGAGATCACATCGAAAGCCTTCTTATACAACACATGGGTGACGAATTTGCAGACTATCTGTGTGGCGCTTACACTAGCACTCCTTTGGATCGGAAACTCTACTATCACTTTCAAGTGCTGACCTTCGCTCCAGTTCCTGAAAAATGTTTCGACGCTCTTACTGAAGAATTGCCTCCAGATGTCATATCTGCTACATTCACTTGGCATCTGGATTCTAACGCACCACTGGATACAAAGAAACTAGGTGTAGTCAGGGTGGCAGGTTTGGATATTAAGCGTGAAGCAACCAAATATATGAAAGACCTTCCGAATCTGGTGCCCATAAGAAGATCTGGCGTCATAACCGATGCAATGCAAGAGTGGTTAAAGTCTCTAGTCTCTGGAACAGCGCTTGAAACTTCTCAGCAGAAGCTGTTTGTTGCAATCTGGCATTGGGTTGTACGACCCGTTGTAATTCGACAATAATATATAATATATTAATCAATCAAAAAAAAAAATGCCACGCACGTGCTGAAAAATTCAAGACATGTTGTAATTCGTCAAACTTATTTAGCTGATGTTAGCGCTAAACGATAAATTTGCATTTGTTACTTTGCTCACCTTTCAATCCCAACTACTGATAATCCAATAATTGAGATGGTAACTGGCAATTGTCTTTAATTCTCATTTAAGACCCTTTCGGGTGTTGTTGTTGTTGTCGTTTCAAACTCATTTTTTTTGAAAATTCAGAAAACAAGATTTAGTTTCACAGTTACGAAATAACAATAATACAAAAAAAATTGTTGACATTTACATCCATCCACACAAAATTTAACATTTTAACGAAACGTTAATACTTAATACCTTAATACCGTGATACATATCAGCACATTATTTTTATTATTATAAAATGTCACTTGCTGCCGCCAGAAAGAATAAAGGAAAACCCCAACCAATTCCTAATGTGTCAGAATGGTCGCGTGAAAAATGTATGGAAATTATGCGGCGGAGCATATTTAACAACTTGGATTCAGTCAAGTTTTCTCCAGTGGAGCATGGAGTGGTTGCAGAGTTCGTTGCACAAGCATGTACCCTCGAGAAGGATATCAAATCTCTTTCCACTGAAATAAAAGATCATCTTCTCTACCAATTTATTTCTATTTTGAGAGCCGAAGAGGACATATCAGACATCAATTGGGATGAGAAGTTTAAATCTTCCATTCTTTATGTTGAAAAAAATAGACGTTACGACGACGATCCAGATTGGAATGGCTATTATGAAATGATTGAAACATTGAAATGGGATAGACTTCGCGAGTTGACAACTCAACTTTTAGGAAAAACATATTCAGGATCTGTCGACAAGAACAGTATTTGGCTTCAGGGTGAAGATGATAAAACATCCAACATTCTTTCTAGTGCTGAACTTTTAGATCGTCTGCCACCTCGTAACGGACAACCTGTCACCCAATATATTTTTCAATATCTTCCCCATTTACAGAAACAATGGAACGAAGAGACTAATCTAAATGACTATGTTCAAACTTTAACAAGAGAAGATCTTGTCTGGATAGTTAGACACATGTATACTAATTATAATATAACCATGCGATCAGGTTATCACTCTCAAGTCTGTGAGTTGATGACAGATGTTAAAAAGAATATCTTTGAATCTTTGGCGCGCGCAGACCTTGACATTCTCGCAAACAAATTAAACTTGGCTTTGGATCCTAAAATTGACGACACGGAATTTAAGTGTAAAATTTTAGAAAGTGCATACAGGGCGTACAGCAAGAGTCAAGATTTGGTCTGGTTTCATCGATACGCTGCACTTCCTTTTGATGAAAGCCAAGAAGCTTATGCAAATATAGAGCGTGAAAAGTTGATCGAAAAAGAACTAGCCAATATGTCGGACGAAGAACTTGTAGCGTGTATAAAAAATATAGTTCGTCGTTATTTAAAAGAAATAGTCGAAAAGGATGATATTATTTTCCAACGCTATAAATTACACCTTGTACATTATCCTACAGATAACTATCAGAAAGAAATTCTTGAAAAAATGATTGCAAAGATGACAAGATCTGATCTCATCATTGCATGGACAATTACAGTATCACAAAAATACTAATATATTAAATCAATAAATTGTGTAAAAATCTCATTGTCTAGTTTTATAATGAATAGGATTTATATACATTTTTAACAAAATCAAAAGATCGTGTATGATAATTGATAGTTGATATGCATAAGGTGCTGTGATATATACAACTGTACATTGGTGGTTGTGTAAATTTTTGTTTATTTTTGTTCCTTCTCTTTATTCTTATGAAGCAAGCGCAAATAGGCGAGAATAAAGTAAAAACTGTCGTCTCCGTCGCGAACAATTTTGAAAAGTTGCTTGTTATTAGCATCAAAGAATCTAATACAATTATTATTTTCAGTGATTGTTACCGTAAACTCATTTGTCCATTTTACACGATTATTAGTACGATTCAAAGAAAGAACTGCGAGTACATCCGCGTCCATATCTTCCTTGCACAGGTTAAAAGTTTCGGTCATCCTTTTTTGATTAATATGTTAAGGAAGTGATTAGTATGATCATTTGCGTGATCATTTGTTTGAATGCTCGCTCCAACATTGAAAATAATTAAGAAAGAAATTTCTGTTTGTTTATATGTTTTATATGTTATTGACAGAACTAATAATCCATTGAGTAGCGCCAAGCTTTGCTATTGCTTATTGAGGTGTCATACCTTTCGCCAAAAACGTTTGCTTTGTGAGCGAGTGTCGTATCTTATATCCTCTGAGCCGTATCCCGTGAATACATTTTACTCAGCTTTTTTGACTGTTGCTGCTGTTGCTGTCGCCTCTGCTGTCGTCGGAGATAATCTGCTGAAGATCGCTTGGAGTAATGTTGGCTTGGTACTGATAAAGACCATGCAGCCTCAGTCTATCGTGTTGCCACACGAGAGCGATTGCTATGCCATATTCGGTCAGCTTCACCAACTTGTCCCACCAAGCAAGAGTGCGCTCACCGGGACGCGTTGATGTAATGTGCCAGAAAATCTCGCCAGATTCGGACTGCTTGAAAGCACGATTGGATTGCAGTGCGTCAGCGACCTCTTGAAACTTGCTTCGCATGTCACAGCCAGTATACTCGCATTCCACGACGACCCGATCGCCATCCCCATGGGGTCCTCCGCTCTGGTAGCATAGTTTGGTTTTGCCAATTTCGATCTCGGGGAAAGAACCATAATCAGTTTCTACGAATCCGAATCGGAGAGTATAGCTTCGATCGCGAAGCCATTCAGCGAGATCCTGAGGTAGGCCCAAGACCTTGATCAGACAATCGGCCGCAGGGGCTCCCTGTTGAAGACGGGACTGAGCTTCATTCATTTTGCGGCGAATTGTCTTGAGCTGTTGTTTGACCGCCACTTCCTGCTTCGCAAGCTCGGAAATTTGGTCGATGATATTCACGGTGTCAGGAGAAAGGGAAGGAAGAGGCGGAGACAGAGACATTTTTGTTTAAGTAGTGGTGATTGTTGAGCGGGTCAATTGGGGGTTTGTTTTATCAAAATACTGTTTGTTTGTTGTTTGTTTGTGTGGTTAGTGCGAGTTCTGAATGTGCATGTGAAGTGTTTAGTCCGCGGTCGTGATAGTTGATGTCGTGATTGGGGACAGTAGACGGTGGGCAAGTAGATTGTGCATTATATGCAGAGAGATAAAGAATCTAGACACCTGCGAAAATATTGAGACAAAAGATTTTTTGCATCCCATCCACCCAAATTTCAACTCATTTTACAAGACATAGCGTAAATAATAAGACGACACAAACTTTATTTCGCCGAAAACATCCGAATTATGCCCTCCGCGCTCCACATCAATTACCACATCGCCAACAACAACCACTCCATCAAACGACAACCACTCCGCCAACAACAACAACCACCACACTACCTCCAAAAACTCAACCAACAACAACCAAAACACCACCACCAACAAACAATCAACCAACCACAAAAAAAACATACCAATCACAGTGACTAAAACTACATCTCGTCTTACACCACTTTCCAACAAGCTACTTCTACTCGCGCACGCGAACTCCTTATCACCCAACACGACCCACATGTGGCTCAAGAGACCTTCCTCCTCTCACACTGAGCCTTCAGAGCAACCTCTTCCCAAAAAAATCAAAAAATCCCACCATATCACAGAAGATACTCCGCTCCAGTTCTTCTCCAAGTCCAAGGATCCTGAAGCTCGCCAACTGTCCAACTTCGCAGAGAGTTGGATTGAGATCGACGGGCGTTGGTACCCAACCGTCGAACACTACTACCAGTCTCAAAAGTACTTCCCCAAGTATCCTTCGATTGCGGCAACTTTCAGCTCTGTCGCCAAGGGTGGAATTCCCGAGGTCGGCATCGAAGCCAAAGCAGCCAAGTCTGCTGGTAGTAAAACTGCCATGAAAAAAAAGAAAATCGTGCTCGACACCTCAAAGTGGTCTATCGAGGGGCCTATCGTCATGGAGAACGCGCTGCGAGCGAAGTTCGACATTCCTTTTTTTCAGCTCGTTTTGCAAAAGACGGGTTCTCGCCCGTTGCATCACTTCGAGCGACGCCCTGGTCTTTGGGGCATGCACACCAACAAGATCACCGGCGAAGTCAAGGGGTCCAATCTGATGGGTGCTCTCTTGGAAAAAATCCGTTCAGAAAGCACCTGCTTCGCCAAGGACAAAGACTTGCTTGATAACCTGAGCGAGGCCTCCATCTAAGAACAACAATTTTCATCTTTATTCGCTTCGCCATGCAATCTTCGCATACTTTTCCGACATCACTCTCATTGAGAGAGCACAAAAATATTGTTCAACCAATTTGCTTGTTTATTGTTTTATTTATTGATATAAACCATTTCAATCAAATCACTTATATTTCATTTATTTCCATCATCTAAAATGTTGACACCTTTTGACCTTTTGACGATCAGAACGTTCTCGCCATAGTTCCCGTTCCACAAAAATTGCTTGTTCATTGATAGTTGAAACAAAAAGTTCTTTTTTATTTTTTTTTTAAATTTCTTTTAATTGAACGACAATAAATGTCACACGCGCGCAGTATAAAGTTCAAATACCTCACTTTTTTTATCTCCGTTCTCTTCTTTGTACAAAAAGTACAAAAACAATTTTGTGGATAATAATCAAACGATTTGCATTTAAGCATGACATCTTTATTCTCAATTATAGAAGCGAAGACGCTTCAGCAAGAGCTATCCAAAGAGTATGCAGCTCTCTTTTCAGAAGAACTCCACAAGGCAATGAATTTTGTTATTAGTGAAAATGAAAATGCAAGTTCAACGACGAGTTCAAATCAAAAGGAAAAAATAAATGATGATTATGATAATAACGATAATAATGTTATGAATGTTAATATTATTATTATTGATGATGAAACTATGAAGAGAAGGGCGGATTTGATTGCGTTTATGAGTTTGAACTATTTAGCGAAAGATTCAGCTGTCATGGTCCGACTTCTACGTGGTCCGAAACACAATGAAATGCACAAAACAACTCTATCGTTGCATTCTTTGGACCAACCACACGTTGTGACTATAGACAGTGGTAATGGTCATAAATTTATCAAGGATTTTACCAAGGTTGATGGAAAATGGGGTGATGTATATAATGAGATGATGTACAATTGTATAACATATATTAGTCAACCTATAATATGTATCGACGACAAGAAGTGGGATGCAAATCATATTTTTGTATGGTGGTATCGATGGAGGCTTGAAAGTGAAGAAGCTAAAAAAGTTTTTGGCAAAGCAACATCAATATCAATTCCATCTGATGAAATTATTGCAGACAATGTCATGTTGGATGATGAGTTAGATGAACCCAAGAGAGAAATAGAACATTTATTTAACCAATTTGTTGATTTTGAGAAATCAAATTTGTATGTGGATCAAATTTTAGTGCTTCGCTTCTTCTTTCGTCAAGGCAAAGTTTTGAATCTGGTCCGCTGGCCATCACATATGATCGACGATCAAAAACTTTATTCTCACAAATTTTTATTCATATCCGATTCAGTTCCATCATATGATGGAATATTAATTGAAAATGCACTTCAGAGATTTATGATCCACAATAAGTTGTCAGAGAATCTAATGAACAACAAACATTTCGTTGCAACCCAATTTGGAGTACTGGATCCAAGACCATGGGACAATTTTATGAAAGATTCGGACAGGCAGCATGGGCCATATTATTATAAATAATATTTATATTATAAATTAGTTTAAATATGATAAGACCTGTATATCTGAGTCACATGTAACATGAATTGTTAACCACCAACCACCAACAATCCTGGTGTTCAATCCGGATAAACAATATGTCACAAACTACCCATAATTTTTTTCAATTTGTCACTCCTTTTTCATTAGATTGATCATTAAATGTTTGGTATATATTGTATATTGTGTTTTGCAATTTTTCGACAATTTTGTTTGTTAATTAATTATTTTTTTTGTGCCTAAAAAATGCAAGACATTCGTTTTGGAGTTATTATTATTATTTATTTTTTTTTTGTTGAATTAATTGAATTAATTTAATCAAGAAGAGTTTGTTGTTCAATATATTCGAAACAAAAAATTTTACTATTATTTCATTTTCCATCATTGCTTCAACAAACACACAATAATAATAATAAATAATAAGAGTAACGATAACAAAGGAAATATGTCATCTCAACCAAATTCGGCTATATCTGAATCTATACTATTAATTCAAACTGCTCTGAGATCATCAATATACAGAAATTTTACAGCAGCTTTCAGAGATGATGCGGCTTCGTCTAAATATACATATGCTATTAGGGAAAATGAAATAGTGCGCCTTTCATCCTTACCTGTATACCCAGATGGTCAACATTTAATGAAAGTTCTTGATGATGCAGAAGCAACTGCTTCTCCTGCTTTGAGAGACCAGCTTCATCGTCAACGTAAAATTAATTTAATTCGCATTTTCGCAGATCACATGGGTGAAGCTGCCGAAGGTAAATATAAATTTATTACTGATAAAATTAATGATACAAAAATTAATGATACCACTGCACAAACTATTTTCAACACTATTTGCATTTGTAGAAATAATATGATTATACAGAAAAATTATGAGCCTGAATTTAAACCAAGAGATTCTATTGCAGTTTTGCGCAATATCCTGGAAAATCAACTGACAGACGAAGAAAAAGAACATCACAAAGATGAGTTGGCTCTTACTTATAGAAATATAAAAAATATAGGCGATGTCAGAAACCAGGACGATTTGCTAACATTTATACACAATGTTTACAATCGAGTAGCTCAAGCTTTTAGAAATAATGTTTCGTTGTTTGACAATGACGGCTATCCGTCAACTAAAGATCGAGAATCAAAATTATCGGCATGTTATGAAATTATAGACAAAACAATTGGTATTAGTTTGAATATCGTTTCAAATGTAACCATATTACTTGGCATACCTTATCGTAAAATACCTGTGCCTGTACAATCAATCTCTATAAAAAGAGATACTACCGATGATGAGAATAATAATATTAATATTAGTAATAAATTTATGACAAGAGAAGATTGGATAAAATCAGAAGAAACAAGAGATGCTAATTTTGCTAGTGTAATACTTGAATTTCGCAAGTCAAATGAAATAAGTCGTTCTTCATTTGCTGAAATGATAAAAATGTTTTCATCTATACATACATCAATGATTCAACATGAGCAAAAACGCATAGAATTACTCAAGGATATCAATGATAAGATAAAAAAAACAAATGAAAATATCGAATGTCTTGATGAAAGGTTAGATTGCCAAACGACAAGATCTGACAATTTGCATGACGCGCTGGAAAGTAAAGTAACAGAAAGTCTTGCTTTGTATAACAAATCTACTAAAGAATTACCATTACAACTTGAGTCACAGATGGCTCATATACCCCATTTGCTTCAAAATCACATTACCGGTCTAAAAGAGCAAATAGAGACATCCCATAGTATTGTAATGGAAGAAGTCCAGGCAAAGTTGGATGTATATAAAAAGGATATTTCAAAGTATCAAAACGACGCTTTTGAGATGTATCAAAAGTTTCGTGCTGATGATGAAAAAAGACGTAATGCAAATTTAGTATCTTCTTTGGTGATAGGTTCAGTTAAAACTCAAAATGCAAAATCATTGATGCTCGATGATGTTGATGATCATCATCATACCAATGATGACTTTGGTCCAGTGGGAAATGATATCGAAACATTTCATACTTCATCATCCTTATCAAATCAAAAATTTGAACGAATAGAAGTTCCCATTACAAAAAATGAAATTGTATCTTTAAATGGAAATTCCCCTTCTCATACCAATACTAATACTATTCCTACTGCTACAAATACCGTTATTACCAATTTGCCGACACCACCATCTTTGCTTGAACATAGAGCTCATACACATATAACAAATCAACATAATTTGAAGGAATCACACGTAATAACCAAAAATGATAATTCTGATCAAAAAAATAATTCGGAATCGAGTCACAACATATCTATTTCTCAAAAAAGAGATGATTCCATGTTTGATAAACCATCAAACAAGAACGAGTCGGATAAAAATAATAAATTTATAGATTCTAAGAATAATGACGAGGATGATGAGGATGATCGTGATGACCGTGACAATGATGATTATAACAACAGTAGTGATTATGAAGCCATCAACACCAAATTTCGTGCCATTACTATGACAGATAATGAAAATAATGACAACGATGAAGCTGAAGCTGAAGTCGAAGTAGAAGATGACGAAGAAGAAGAAGAAGATGGCGATGACGATGATGACGACGTAAACTCATCCTCAATTACAAGCAAAGATAAAAGTGCTGATAATGATACTGCAGACTGGGACAATTTGCAAAAAATGATCAATTGATTGTTGTATATTTATAACAGTTTTTGAAATACTTTGTTGGCTATTGTAGGATCTATGTCACATTTAAATAAATTTTCTTGTTCCATTTTAGTCTGATTTAACAATAATTCTTTCGCCATATTTCTTGAGTTAATTTGAAATGGATTAAATCCAAAAACCGAATTTACACGAGGTGCTTTGGGCTGTCTTTCTTTTATCTCATCTTCTTCTCTGCGAGAGCGCTTGCAATTATTCGGATTCGGATTGCGTCTTGACATACAATACTTACATACATTATCTCTTGGGTTTTCACTTTTCCATTGTTTATTGCATGTTGAGCATCTAAAGTTATATACGGGATCAGATCGCACCACTACATTAGCCGAAATTTTTGGATTATCTAATATTGTCATTGTTGGTTTATAATCATTTAATTGACGAGGAAGAGGAAGAGATGGGGATTGTTGTACTGTATTATTATTATTATTATTATTATTATTATTACTCACATTTTCGTGAATCATTCTAGAAGGATGGATAAATGGTTTCTTGTCTGGGATATTATGAATAGCTGTATGAGGATTCAATAAAAAATCCTGTTTTTCATTTTGTATGGGATGTTGATGGGGATACTTTTGTTGTTCTTGGTTATAATGTGGCTGATGAATATGTTGGTTATGTTGTTGTTGTTCTTGATTAGGTTGTCGTTGATGATTATGATTATTATTATTATTATGATGTTGTTGATGATGATGATGTTGTTGATGATGATGATTAATATTATTATTATTATGATTGAATACCATATTTCCATTTCTTGGTTTTACTTGTCGAGATTGCGGTTGAAGTAAAATGTCAGGCGTTTTAACTTGTACTCTATGAGGATCAACACTAAACTCGCATAAAGGACCTGAAATAAAAATACGAGAAGCATTTAGAATACTAGCATACATGGATGCTATATCAATTTTAGGTATGTAATTATTATTATTATTATTAATAATAGTAGTGGTAGTATCAACGTAATTGTTTACAACAGGTAAACTATTTATTGTTTGATCTTCACCATAAGAATTTGGAACCCAACCGTCTATCATAAAATCATCGTCGTCATCATCATTGTTTTTTTTAGATTCTGTTACTACACATGAATCAGATGTAGATTTATAAAAACTTGGAGATCTTGGACTAAAGACATTTCCTTCGGGACGATAATTTTCGATGTCATCATAGGTAGGTGTATATGGTTCATAAACTGGAGAGTTTGTCATGGTTGAATTTTGTAATTAAAACAAAAAAAAATAATAATAATAATACTCTTTCAAATTTAATTAAAAATGATTAAATAAAATTGTGACTTGTCTTATTCATAATCTATAAACAGAAAGAGAAAGATTATACAAAGAGAAATAGGAATTCAATTTTTTTTTTAGTTGCAAGTTGAGTCACTTCAAAAAAATAAATAAATAAAAATCAAACCCGAATAAAAATGATTTCTCCAGACTGGGAATATGCAGCGATCGTGAGTGAAATCAATAAAAATATGCAAAAACGACAAAAGTTTCAAAGAATATCGTGTGCCAAAAATAGTACAATAAATGATTTAGATTTTGTTATGAAGTCAGATACTTATCGTTTGATAAAAGATGATAAATTTACAATACGTTTGTATAAAGACCCGGAAGAAAAACTTTCATTGGAAGATGGACGAAACATCGCTCGATGCCAGTACTCCCAAAGAGGCGTAATTGTTAACGCATTTCGTGCCCAGGACTGTAATGAAGATAATGATAATAATGATAAGACTGTTTTTGGCAAGATACATTTATCTTTTGGAGGACTAAATTGTAGTATCAAAATACCAGAAGATCAAGTAGAAAATTGGTCACAATATAAACATTCTATATTTATGACACTAGACATCAATGATTATGAAAATGTAATTGCTAGAAAATATTTATAGGTTTTATCTATCTATCTATCTATACATCTATACATTCATCAATCAATCAATCAAAAAAGCTTGATTCTTTTTTTTTATGTGATCTTTCTTCTTCTTCTTCTTCTTCTTCATCATCTGAATCCATATCATCACCTTTTTTAGAATAATTTTTATCTATATTCTTATCATGTGATTGCGAATGGCACCTTTTTGTTCCACGGGAATGAGATTTTAAATTGTATTCGGAATTATTATTATTATTATTTTGGCTTTTGAGAGTGGGTTTTGGATATGCACGATCAGCTAAAGTATTTGCAATTTCATTACCAGGAACACTGCAGTGACCAGGACAATGTCTCAAATAGGTCTTTAATTTTTTGTTTAATTTGTCCAAATCGCATTGAATAGCACCAACGAGGTCTCTGTTTGCAGATGCTCTCATGGTTCCATTTATGACTCCAACACTCACATCCGAATCCGAAAATATATAAATGGCTTTTGTTGACTCGCGTATCTTGACATCCTCAGATAGCAATAAAAGATAAGATATCAAATTATAAATGGCTGTTAGTTCAGCAATATTGTTCGTTCCATACCCAATATATTTTGAGTTATTCACTCTTTTTAAATTAAGTATTTCATCTTCTGGCTTTGAAAAATCTACTCCATATTCAAGCAAATTATTTGTAGAGTATAAATTCATCTTAATCAAGCTTCCTATTTCAGCGGTCCACGCCCATGTGGCAGGGCCTGGATTTCCGCTACACGCGCCATCTGTATAACATATAATAGACGTGTCGGCATTGATTAAAATAAGAACATCCATAAAATCTTCAAAAGCCTTTCTTTGCTCTTCTTCCGTCCTTCTATTGCCTGGTTGATAAACAAATTCATCGTAAATTTTTTTATATTCCCGAGGAATTATCATATTGTTGTCGTTGTTATTGTTATTGTCATAAATACTATTATTATTATTATTATTATCATTTGATATATTTTTATTTTTGCCTTGACTTTTAATATTATTATTATTATTATTAACAAAAGGTTTAGATGTAATTTGTTCAATATATTTTATAGCTTCATCTTCTGTGTGAAAGCTTTTGAATTTTGCACCATTGACTTTATATATTTGAGGTTCACATTCAGCCCATGTTCTATAAATTCCAACAATTCTTCCAATTGCCACAGCATAAAAACTTTTTTTACCAAGTGAGTTCATTTAATATTAGTAATAGAAATCCAAAATAAAACAGATAGTCAATTATTATTATTAACAACAATGATAACGATGACGATTTATTCAGCAAATGTATTCAATAAATTGAAACTGTGTGTAAATAATAATATACCAAACAAGCAAATGAAATGATAAAGAAAATTCAAAATTTATGCTATTGACCAGTTTAAAAAAATACACAAAGTACAAGCTGAAAAGGAGAAGGGAAAATATATACAATTGCAAAAATAAAATAATAATAATGTTACTTGACCCTCCATTTTTGCGTATTTCTAAAGAAGAGAATCGAATCAAAAATGAGAAAAATAGCAATAGCGTGATATCAAATAACATTAACAAAAAAACAAAGGAAAAGGCAAATGATGCTGATGCTGATTATGATGATGATAGCGCTCCAGATTTTATAACATGTTTGGTTATGGTTGCCATCTTTGCTTTTTTTTGTGTGTTTGTTTGTGCTATTATTGAAGGAGAGACGGAAAAAATGGAACCTGGTATAATTAAAAACGTGTCGGAAGTATTCACGAGATCGTTGTCAGGAGCCGTAGGTATATTGATGGTCGCACTAATATTTGCTCTGATTATGCCATCTGCCGGTATATCTGCTATTAGACAAGTCAAACGCGCCAGCGGATTTTAGAATTTTCAAAGGCAAAATCAAATAAATAAAAAGAAATAGTGTAGCGAGGGACATTGTCATATTTAACAGAGTACAAAAAACTCACATAAACATAAAAAAATCTTACAATAATAACAACAACAACAATAGTAATAATAATAATAATAATAATATGTCAATCAATTCTTTATCTTCCATTAAACAAGCTCATAACATTTTTCATAAAAACCAACAGGTCTTTCAACTCTTGAACGAACTCGGGTTTTCTCAAACTCTGCACGCGTTCAACCTTGAAACCCAAGTCATTGAACAAGAGAAAAAAAAAGACATACAAGATGAAATAATATTATCATGTGTACCAAATTCAAAATGCAATGGTGTGCGAACTAAACTCATAAACAACTTGTATGGTCGACTTGGTTGGGAAGAGTGTAATTCCCAAGACCCCCTCTTTTATCTCGCTAATATGGAGCATATCCCTATAGTAATTGAACCTCCTAGTAGTAATCAAGATCAAGAAAACACTGATGTCACTATGGAACAATGTGAAAATGAACATCACATAGAAGCTGATTTGGAAAACGATTTGCTTGATTTTGGAGATGATCTATTTGATGATAAAGAAGTTGTAGAAGAACAGGCATTCAAAGTAATCGTTAAAATGAATGACAGCGAAAAGAAAAAAAAAGGCAGAAAGAAACAAGAAAAGGTAAAAGGTAAAAGAGGGCGTAAAAAAAAAGTAGTTGATACTAATATTAATAATAATAATAATAATAACGTTGATGATAATAAAAATAATTTAGAAAATCCTATGGCATCTTCATCGTTATCGACAGGAGGAGAGCTTCCGACAAAGAAGCGCAAGCGCCGTGAAAAAAAATCCAAAATTAGCGCATCTCTATCTTTATTTGGAAGTGATGATGACAGTGATAATAAAACTAATGTAAAAGAAACTTTACCTGGCTCTACCAACAACAGTAATAATAGTAATAACGACAACGCGGTTGATCAAAATCGCGATTCAGTGTCCAATAGAGACTTGAAGCCTGATCCATGCAGTGAAATCCCATTAAGCTATCCATCAACTGATCGAATAAAAAAAATGGAATATAATTTGTCTGTTTATCCGGATTTAAACAAAGAGGGTATTTCTTGCTACACATATACTTTACTATCATCGACATGTACAGGAAAGCAAAATCTTAATACAAAACTATCATATGATGGTTCTGTCTTGTCTGTATCTACGTCTAATAATATGGGGATGGTTTGGAATTTACAAAATAACGACGAAGAAAACAGTTCAACGTTGTCCAAGAGAGTTTCTACATTTAAACAAATAGGAAATTGTTATGCACAGGATATATCATGGTGTAACAAATGGCTATTGACGTCAGATTGTTGTCAAGGAGGTATTAATTTATGGGATTTGCGAGATACTAAAATTAATAATAATAATAATAGTGATCAAATGTCGCTCAAAAAAATTACCAATTATTATTGCTTTGAATCCAAAAAATCCATGATATATGATATAACTCTAGACCATGAATTTATGATAGCGGCTGGATATAGCTGCGGGATGATTCGACTTGGTCGTCTCGATCTTGAAAAATGCTTCCGTACAATACAGGCGTCTTCTCAATCTATAAACATTGTAAAAATGCATCCAAATGCAAGATGTGTAGTTTCCGCAGGATCGGATGGAATTGTATCAATGTTTGACATGACAACAAGCCGTTCTGCTGTGAGAACATTTTCAGATTTCAATTGCTCGGCCTCTATCAACGCAATGTGTATCTCTCCCAATGGAGGAGAAATTGCAACTGGGACAATAGATGGTCAAATAACATTATGGGATATTCGCTCTTCCAAGCGATTGCTGTCCATGTCTTGTTTGGATACAAAAAAGAAAAAAGTTACAAGTTTAGGATTTGATATCACCGGAACTTGGATGATTGGGGGTTATGACTCTGGCGTGACAGCCTGGTGGGATCTCATGTCAGCTACTGATTTTACAATGCAACCAATCAAGACTTTGGAGATACTAATCAGTTCTACGATTCGTTCTTGCCAATTTCTAGATTCAGGTTTGTCTATCAATGTTGTAGAGAATAAATAAATAAATAATAAAATGAAATTTCTATTTTCTATTTTTGACTAGTTTGTTTGTTTATTTATTTCATTATTATTGTTGTTATTGTTACACACAACACAAACACACAAACAGACAGAAGACAGACACAAACATAAATAAAGAACAAATGTCCAAGTATCGAACAAATGTTCCCGTAAATGGACAGATACAAATACAACCTTTCTTTCAACAACAACAACAACCACGTCATCAGCAACAGCAGCAGCAACAACAACAACAAAATAAATATTTATTGCAAAATCAACATCAACATCAACACAATAATATTAATATTAATATTAATAGTAATAGTAATAGTAATGTAAATTACGGAAATAACAATAAGGACTCTTCATTTGTGCCCTCTTACGACGGAGCCTTTTCATCGACATCGTCATCATTATCATTATCGACAACGCCATCATCTGATAAACAACAACAGAGCTACACGCAAATGTTACAACAAGCTCAGTATCAACGTATGTTACAAATTCAAAAAAGTCAACAAAATGCTCGTGCAGGTATTTTACAGAAAGGGAAAAAACAAAATCAAGATCAAGATGTATTAGTTGATCAGATAAACAAACCTATCATAATCACAAATAATTCTTCTGAATTGTTTTGTCAAGACGATCAGAATAATGTAAAAAAAAGAAAAACTGCAGACAAGATCTCAAAAGATGTTTGTAAAAAACGTAAAAAAACATATTGTGTTATAAGCACAGATATATCTAAAGTTGACGATCTTACAACAAAATCACCGTCATCAAAAATATTGCCTGAAATAATGGCTGCAACAGCAACTAAAATTCAAATAAACAGACAAAAAAGACTGGAAGCGAAACAGGATAAGGATTTAAAAAAAACAAAATTAATGTGGACGCTGTGTAATGTTCAAGGTTCAGCTCAGATTGCTAGATATCATATAAATGATACTGAATTTAAAAATCCTGAATTCAGACTAATGCCAAATATCATAAATAAACATTTATGGAACACCTACCCGACACTGTCTGGGGTTGGCATACGTTACAAAAAATTAAACGCACATATTCAAATTTTTGGTAGTGGTAAAAAAGCTAATGTTGTAGTTACTGGTTGCAGAACTCCAATTAAAACAGTAAAGACTATGCGCATAATTGCTTCAAAAATACAAAAAGTTTATAATTCGTATGCAAAAAGTGGAACTTTGCCAAGAAACTTTAAAAGCGAAGATCGACGTGATTTACATACTCCATGGATATGGAAATTGCATGACGTGAGAATAAATAATATGACCATTACAGGTTGGATGGGACATCGAATTAGATTGAAAGATTTTATAAGAGGAAGCGATGCAGATGATGGAATTTTAACATGGAAGGATCATGATACACATTTTATCAATACAATGTCTATGAGTGAAGCAGAAGTTGATTTTGGAGGTTTACAATGGGCTCGCGAAGGTCCTGTTGACCAATTAACTGGAAATTGCCTTTCGTATTCAGCTCGTATTTTTACACAGGGAAGTTTTGTTCTTGTGGGTATTAGAAATAACCCGATACCCGCAATATATGATTTTTTTAATGTCGTCCTCCGAAGTATCTGGCGTTTTAGACTCAGAGAATCTTGTCCTCATATTTCAAAATCGTGTTGTACGAATGACAAGTTAGACGAGGATTTTCCTTATGTGTTTACAGATTTTATAGACATGACTGATAAAATAGAAGATGATAATATTGGTCAATTTATAAATTTTCAGCAAACAAAAGAACATGAACAAGAAGAAGAACAAGAAAATGGAAATGAAAATGAAAATACACAAATAATGAAAACAGAGCCGGAATCTCCAGCTTTATCAGCGGCTTGTACAGAAAAAGAAGCTGTCGGTGTCCATATACCAAACAATACAAACACTAGAATTGGTGTAATTAATGTCGAGTCAGACTTTCTGAACATGCCATCGATATCTTGTGAGAAGGATGATGAAATCGATCAAATCGAGTGGGAATGAAAAAAAAAAGAATGGTAAAAAGAAACAAAAAAAAAGATAGAAAAATAAATTTATATGCACACATCATTCGTTACATACATACTCCTTTGCATTTATTTTATTTTTAATTTACTTGTTGTTACGCGCTTCTTTTCGAATTTATCTTTTCCTTTTAAATTCTTAAATATGTCTGTTATTGAACAAAGTCCATGGAAAAAATCAATAAGTTCACTTTATTATCATTTACTTAGAACCTATGGTTTTGCACATTTAAATCTTTTTGGGAGATTCAGCACCGACAATACAATTCGTGTATTAGATTTATGTTGTGGTTGGAGTACTCATACACGTAAATTTTTTCAAGTTTTTGATAAAATGAAATTAGAATATGATGGTATTGATTCATCTGAATATATGATTGATAATGCTATTAAAACAATGAATAATGACAAATCTGGAATTTTAAATCATGTGCACTTTTATTTACAAGATGCACGAACTCCAGATCAATGGCCTCATCAAATTACTCGCAATTTTGGTCAATATGACTTGGTAACATGTCAAAATGCTTTATCTCAAGCTTGCAGTTATTACATAGACCTCGTTCAGATTTTTAAAGCAGCATCAAATGCGATGTCATCCAATGCTCTTTTTGTCGTTTCAATCATTGATGAGGATATCGTAAGAAAAATTCTTCACGATGAATCCCAAAAAATTCTCCAAAGAACAAATTCCCAAGATTTGGAAATAAATGATACATCTTTAACAATCAATGTATGTCCGTCTGTTTTGGAAATAAAATATGATAAAAATGTTGTTGAAAAATTATTGGATACTTCTTTTCCAGCAAAAATGGCGAATCCCAATGCAGATCAGCCACAGCAGCAGTTTGACAGAGTCAAAATTCGCATAATGGGTGCTAAAGTTTTCACTACTGAAAGTCTTATATTTACATCCGATGTCTTTCGAGCATCTGTCGAAGCAAATTTTTCTGTCATCACGGACATGAATGCTATGGCTTATGCTATAAATAACAAGCAAGATAGAGCTTGTTTCACTTCAGAGAAAGAAGTTCAATATCTACTCCCTTTACATCGTATTTTAGTATTCAAAAAAAATTAAATACTAGGTTCTGGTTGCGATTGCCATTGGAATTTTTTGAACATGTCACATATTTGCATTATTAGAATTTCAATATCATGATATGATATATAAAACCACCTTTTTTTAAATCGAGCTGGTATCCAAATTGATCGAATAAATGTTTTTAAAGACATGTAATCTTCCCATCTTGTAAATCCAGAGCATTGTTTTAGTCTTGTTCCTGTTAAAAATAAATCGTGATAAATTATTCGTTCATATATTGCGTTACGAACAACTTTCAATTTTTGATAGTTTAACTTGTCCAAAAACCTTAGTCTCTGTCTTGTTATATTACTATTGTTAACAGGCATTTTTGATTATTTATTTATTTATTGATTTAATTTGATTTGATTTTTGTGATTGTGTATATGTGGATATATGGATTGAACGTGGTACTATTGTGATGTATATAATAATAATCCAAAAAGAAAAAGATGCAAAGATGTAAAAGAATGTCGGTTGAATTTTCATTCTTAATCAAAGTAAAGCATATCACACATAACATCATAAATTAAACCTATCTTGTCAAAAAACATAAAACATAAATTGATATTAGCTATTCCCAATCTTTTTGCTGACACACAAATTTGTATTACGAATAAATATCATTTTCTTGTTTCAAATATATTTATTTATTGTATTTGATAAATAGAGAAAAAAAAAAGGAAACGTTACTGTATTCATATTAATCAAGAACCAAGAACTGCATTATAACCAAAAATGTTTGATTTTCTTAAATCTATTACTTGCCACAACTGCGATTCGACCGCATTTGATCCAGCATCTCTTCCTAATGTCATTTTATTTGTCGGAGAAATTTTGCTGTCATCTAAACAATGCAAAGTTATATGTCCCATTACAGATTTGAATAACATTAAAAACCACCCTTTTAAATCTGGTCAACTTTTATACTACACAAAAAATCTTGTTAAAAATTTTCCTACTATAAATGGTACTTGTGCCTTGTTTGAATATCATACAAGTAACAAAAATCTGGACGGTAATGTACATTTTAGTAAAACAGACGGATTTAATATCCGAGTTGTGAATCCAAATTATTTAGGATTAGCCCGTATAATATCGCCATTTGACGAAGGCCTGGATGAGAAAGGTGTAAAATTAAAAAAATGTATTATCACAAAAATTTTGGTAAATGGAAAGGAAAATAACAAACTTACAGTTGGATCTAAAATGACATACCAGCAAATATATCAAGAAGAATCTAAATCAGGTAACATATTTGCTTCAAATATTAAGACAAATAAAAATCACTCAACGAAATCTCAAACCCAAAAAATCAAAGCAGCGGCAGGTGGTGCAGTTGGGTCAAGCGGAGGCGACGCAGGTTATGGTGGTGGGGAAATAGGACTAGGGCCTGGAACATCAACATCAACAATACCAACAACTGGCGACGGTGATGGTAATGGTAATGGTCAAATTGGTTCTCAAGATGTAAATGAAAACAATGATGAAGAACAAAATGAAGAAACTACACCATTGATACCAATGTCACTGGAAAGTTATCAATATGTCTGGCTCCATGCTGAAGAATTGGATAAAAATGACATTGTATTGTATACAGGCGATGAAAATGATTCTAGCAAACCATTAGAAATCGTTAAAATTTTAGAAAACGAGTTGGAACAAGTTAATTGGCATGATAAACATACTTCTTTGATGTACAGAAAACCTGAAGCGTTTGTATGGGGAAAATCAATCGATGTAGATGGATATGATTTTGTAAAAGTAACCGATACAATTATCACAGAAAATCATCGTTTGCGTTTACCTAATATGAGAATCGATTCTTTAATCCCTTTAATGTCACATAAAACTTTATTTGGCGAAACTCCGCAATTATTTGAAGACAATGAATATTTATATGTTTTCACAGAACAAAATTTATTAGCACCAGTTGATTTCCAAAATCAACAAGAAATAGATTCACATTCGACGTTGGGTAAAAACTGGAAAGAACGAGCTCATAAGTCTTATAAGCTTTTTAAAAAAGGAGTTGTAAAAAGTATTGAATATTTTAAATTGAATATTTTATGCGAATCAGTAGAATCAGGTGAACAAAAAATTGTAAATATGCTCGAAATGACAACAGAAGTTGAAGTAGGAGATTATATAACAATAGATAGCTATGATGAAATTAAAAGTATCATACCTAAAGATCTATATAACAACAAGGACAAGAATTTATATGAACAAAACGAAAAAGGTAAATTTTATAAAATAATCGACATTGTACCATTTTGTGTCAGTACAATTGATAAGACTTTACTTCCCGAGTATAAAACTGATGTTATTTACGAAATAATACAACATCTTGATATAATACATAAAGTAAACGACGAAGTACTTATTTTAAGACCTAATGTATCATCTTTCTCCACGCCTCCTTATGTAGTTGCAGATACTAGCGAATCAGAACACATCGACTTTTTAGTTAAATTATCGCATGTATTTACAGCAAAAATAATAAAAGTGGTGGAAAGCAATAAATATAATGTTGTCATAACTGGATGTCATGCCAGACCAAGAAATTCATTTTGTTTGACCCATGTAAAATCCAATAATCTGCTTGATAATATAATTTTGGATGAACCCAATATATTTTCTACGTTTTCTGAAGATATCGATATTAATAATAATAATAATAATGAGAATGAGAATGATGATGACGATTTGGATAAATCAGAAGAAGCAAAAGGCTATTTTTCTTTACTCGGTCACATGAAACTAGAACAATCAAAAATTGTTTCAACTTTTGATGAAGCATCTGCCGAATCTTCTTTGGGTAAGGGGCCGTTTTTCGTTGCAAATAAACACGCTCCTATATATAAATTAAAAATAACAGAACAGAATACAAACACATCATATACGGTCATTACAACAAACGTCGAATTAAATATAGGAGATGAAACCGATTTTTACTTTCGTATAGCTGATTCTCCTGCAAGATCTTTTGGATTCATTCCTGACGATATCTTATAAAGAGAAGAGATGAATTTTTGATTTTTCAAGCTGTTTTCATTTTAAAAAGAAAAAAGGAATAAAATAAAGTAAATTAATATTGATCACTTATCCATTTACTCTTCCACAACAATAGTATTATTTTTATTTAAAAACAAAAAAGAAAATGATTCACAAAACAGAGATAAACGCTTTTATGATGGGTCTTTTATTCATGTCCATTTTTATGGTTTACATAATCCCTTGTATGACTTCATTATGGATTATGGTGATAGTCTTATGTGGAGTAATATTCTTCAACTTAACAAAAAATATGGGAAACACATTTATGGATGCTATTATGAAATATTTGGTATTTCCTGTATTAGTTTTTATTGTATATAATTGGGCTCGTTTTATGTCGTATCATATGAAAACATATGCACACTAAAATATATAATTATTACTATTATTGTTACAAAAAATGTTGTTAGCATTATCATAAAATAAAAAAAAACAAATAAACAAATAATTTATTTCTACATTTATCATTTTTTGTGTGTTAATTTTTTTGATTTTTGATTTCTGACAGCCAAACAAACTCCAAATATGTTTAATTTTTTAAAGTCTTTGAGCTGTCACAATTTATGTGCAAATGTTAACGATAGATCTTCGCCTAATGTTATATTATTTGTTGGTCAAATTTTTACATCAACAAATAAATGTAAAGTTGTTTGTCCAGTCACAGATTTAAACAATGTTAAAAATCATCCATTTCGAATAAATGAATTGTTGAAATACACAATTGGAAATGCTCTAGTTCCAGAAGAAATCAATGGTTTTTGTGCATTGTTTGAATATCATGTAAAAGATAAAAACAGTCTTACAGAAGAAGAAGAAGAAGAAGAAGGAGGCAATGATAACGAGGAAAAAGATGGAGGAATTGTACGTTTTAGCATGACTGATGGATTTAATATCCGAATTGTTGACCCGAAATGTTTAGTATTGGCAAAAATAAAAAAATCAGAAGAAGCTTCTATAACCAAAATTTTAGCAAATTCCAAAAATGACATTAAAATTGGACTTGATGTACCATTTGTACATTCTGGTAAATTAAATGATAAAAGTGATACAGACACTGATATCAATGTTAAATTAGCCAAAAGACAAGATAAGGATCAATCGCACTCACTTGCAAGTTTTGTCAAAAAAGGAGTCAAAGCTGCAGGCGGAGGAGCTGTGGGATCCGGGCCCGGTACACAACCGCCTATAGGAGGAGGTGAAATTGGGTCAGGTTCAGGAGATGATGAAGATGAAGATGAATTTGAAAATGGACTAGACATTTATCATAGCATATGTGTTGATCAAGAGTTTATAAAAGAAAATGACATTGTCTTATTGACAAAAAGTAATGATATATTTGAAGTTGTAAAACTATTAGAAAGCGACAACGGTGCTACAGATTGGTCTGATGTGCATGTATCATTCGCTGATAGAATACCAGAAGCATTTGTATGGGGACGCATGATAGAAATAGACGACTATGGTTATGGAGTTATTTCAGTTACAGATAGATTTGTATCTGATGACAATACTTTATATGTGCCAAATACATCAATTGGGTCCCTTTTACGAGTATTAACAACAAAACTTTTATTCAATAAAGAATCACAATTAAACGTTAAAGAGGACCAATTATATATGCTTACATCTTATGAAACTGTTGTACCTTTTGCTCCAAAATATCACATTGATCCTCAGTCTACACAAGCAAAAAGATGGAAATTGCATGCTGCGTCCAAAGAATATACAGCTCTTTATGATGGGATACTTAAAAAAGTGGAATATTACAAAGCAAGTATTTTATGTGAGTCTGTTAAAACAGGTGAATTAAGAAACATGACAATGACTGAGATAGCAAGCGAAGCAGAAGTTGGTGATTATATAACAGCTAACAAGACATTTGATATGATCAAAAGTATAATACCACGTGATACAATCACAAATGTTGATGACATTGATTATGATTTGTCATATATGCTGTGTAAAGTTATTAAAGTGATACCTTTATGTATTAGTGAGGTTGATAAATCTTTTCAACCCAAGTATAGTAAAGATATTTCATATCAAGTTATACAATATAATTCATCAATAACTCATAAAATAAATGACGATGTAATTATTATCAATGGTGAATCTTCAATTAGGGAAACACTTACGCCTTATAAAATTTTAGCAATTGGTACTGATTATGACATTCTTGATGATTACATTCTTGAATCTTTGGCAAAAGATTCGCATCTATTTGTGGCAAACATTATTGAAGTACTTGAAAATAATATTTATAATGTTAAAATAAAGGGATGTTATACAAGACCATCAAAGTCATATATACTATCAAACGTGGAAAGTGATAAATTACAAGATGAAGTCGTTTTTGAAGAGCCAAATATTTTATCAAAGTTTAATGATGATGATGATAATGATGTAATTAGTACAGATGATTATCAAAGTGGTATTTTGGATGTGGGATATTCCAAATTAAAACAATCAGAAAATCTTAAAAATTCAGATGAAGCAATGTCTGAATCGTCATTAGGAAAAGGACCATTTTTCACATCATCTAAACATATGCCTATATATAAATTACATATAAAAAATAAGGATACAAATGCAATCTATACAGTTCTCACAACAAGTGATAAATTCGAAATTGAAGATTTTATGCAGTGTTTCCAGCGTGCAGTAGGAGAATATAAATCTGTGCCTGGTGATATAATATAATATAAAATAAAATTTGTATAATTTAAATTGTTTCTATTGTTTGACAAATAAAACAAACAAACATGCATATGTAATAACAAAACAATAATAACAACATTGATTAATTGATTTATTGAATAAGCTTAAGCTTATTTCTTGTTATTGCCACCCCCGAAATGTAACAAATTCGCAGCCCACGAGACAAATGGAATTTTACCTCCACCATTTGGTTTTTGTTTTGGTTTCATCCTAGACTTGATTGATCGAGCAGAATTGTTGTTAGGTTGTGGTGCATTTTGCGAAGTATCCAAAGTTGCAGGGGTAGTTGCGATTGTAACAGTTGACGTGCTACTGGATGTTGAAGTAATTGAAGTTGATGTCCCAACTGCTGCTGTGTCTGATGCAGATTTTGATTTATCAACAGTATTTTTTGCAAGAACACGAGCAACTTCGGGAGAAATTGAAATTCCAATAGTTGATGCAGCAGGGGTAGGAGTGGGCGTAGGTACAGGGAGTGGTATTAAAATTGGGGTGGTGGGACGCGTGATATTATCATAATCCATTTTATATTTATCTGCAAACTGTTTGAATGATCCCAACAATGACCATGGGGCATTTTTACCCATTTCTTTATCTTTTTCGATTGCTTCAATTGTTTGGGGTGTAGGAGTAATGGAATCCACAATAGCTCGCGACTCGGCAATTCGAACACATGTTTGAGGATAACACATCGACTTACATCTATTATAACCTCCGCGGGGTACTAAATTACGAGAACGAGCTTGAACTTTACATATACACGCTGCATCACAAGAGCAGTATTTTTTATGGTTATCATCACTCTTATCATCATATTGTGTACATCTATCGCAGTTGCAAGGATTATGGTCTACAGATTGACGAGTCATATTCATTCTTAATTTTGTCGATACGCAATACTCACAGCAACATACATCCTGGGTTATGAGAGATCCACAGCACTTTGATTTATTTGAATTACATGTCGAAGGGGACGCTGAATGTGGACACATACAAGACTTTGATTTTGAAGTCGAACAGGCAGATGGTGCTGTTGTTGAGGATGAGGAGGGGGATGACGATGACGATGCAAAACAAAGAGGTGACACAATTCCAGTCGGAAGTTTCACAGCCAAACAATTTGTTTTGCAATCTATGCATTTACATGCACGATCAACTGTTTCGACAGCATAAGTTCGAGTAGAATGATCAATTAATTCGCCATTTTCACCATATACCTTTTCAATGCACATATAAGCTACCATTAGACTTTTTTCTACAGTCACTTTAGTATTTCCCAAACGTATGGCCTTTTGTAACATTTCGGTCAAATTATCATAATAAATTACGGCCGGCACTCCATCTCGTGATACAGGAATTGCATGATCCACTGCAAAAGGAGGTTCTGGCATCCATAAAGGAACTCGAGGCAGTTTTTCAATTGCCATAGTTTTAAAATATCTTCTTGACGTTGATGGTAATTGACTTAACAAATTGCAAATTGCTTTATTCTGATCATTTGTATCTTTTTGTCTTAACGGATTTAATACCACATACACTTCGATAGGTTTTATAGTACATTCGCGGGTTGGTTGCATCTTTTGATGGATCATTGTTTTTCCTACAAATATATCATCATCTCTGTTATTATAAACAGTTGGTTTTGGAACAGAACTACAATATCTTTCTAAAGATGTTGCTTGACTTTCATATCTCATACCATTTTGATTCACGTTGAACGTCATTGAGGTCATTTTTCGAATTTAATTTATTTGTTGAAGAAAAAATATATTTCAAGAAAAAATATAATAATATAGATTGATGTTGTTTTGTTAACAAAACTAGTTTTGAAGTTTATATGTTTTTTTTTTATGTATCAGATAAATACATTATTATTTTGTACATTTTTTTGATCAAGAAAAAAAAAGACAATCATCAATCATCTGCATTCATTTTAGACACATCAATCTATCACACACACACACACACTTGGCATATTTTATTTCATTCCAAAAAAAAAATTGCAGAACAAGGGATGAACATGAACACAGAAAGTTATTTAGTTGTTAAATCATTGGGAACAGGAGGATATGCAAGTGTTTATGAAGTTATTGATATGTCTACAGGTCATATTTTTGCTATGAAAGCATGCTCTATTCCAGAAATAGATGTGCCAAATTGCTTTCAAAAAGAAATAATATTAAATGCACGAGTATCTGGCCATGAAAACTTTGTAAAATATTCAAAAATAAGAATAACAAATAACATTTTATATTTTTTTATGGACATGTCAAGTGCATCCCTCAGTCAATTGCTTGACATAGCCGATTCATTAAAAAAAATTAGACCAACATGGCCCACATTAACAGCCAAAGAAGATGAATTTTTATCTAAATCCGTAGATTGGAAAATCTTGTGTGATAAAGAAAATATGATTATTAATGACAACAACAACAACAACAACAATGGCAACATTAATAATAATAATCAATCAACATCTGATAATCAACTTCAAAAATTATTTAAAAGTCTAATTCAAAATCCAGAAACGCGGTCTACTCACCGCGTCTATTTGAATTTCACAATAAAGGAAGGAAACTCACATTGGTCCAACTTTGTTAGTAAGGATTTAAGTATTTATTACGTTGGTGTAAATATTCAACCAATTGTTTTAGGACCATTATTAATTCAAGAATTAAACAGTTTGCACAATATTATCAAAACAAAACAAGAATTATGGGCAAGAAAAAATTTGCTTATTCAGGATAAAGCAAAGCAAGAATTGATTTGGTCAAAATTATTGAAACAAGTTATAAATGCATTATCTTATCTCAGGTCGGTGGGTTATATACACAATGATTTAAAGCCAGCAAATATAATGATAATGATTGATCAAAATAGAATACAACTAATCGATTTTAATATCGTGCAACCTATATCAAGACTATTTGATACAGATATATACCCTACTCGTGAGGTTTGCCCCATTGAATTATATTGCGGCATGTCAGTTTATCATCATGCGACAGATGTATGGTCTCTAGGATGTTTACTTGGATCTCTTATGACACTAGGAGAATTTATTCATGGAAATCGACTTTCTCCTGTTGATATGGCGACTGTCGTTGTCAAAAATAACAAACCCGTTGCTTTATCATCTTCATCTAAATCTCCAAAACAAAAAGAAATATCTCAATTTTCTTCTTCTTCTTCTTCTTCTTCTTCTGAATCACCATCAAATACAAATATACATATTTCTCATTCTCATTCTTCATCGCCACATTTTCCATTGTCATATTTACCGACAGCACAGGCTGAAGAACAAACACATGTTAAAAGAGGCACAATTAGAAATAGAAATGATACAAATATGGCAAATAAAAACAAATATGTTTCATGTAAATCGCATTCTTCTTCTATTCGTTTTCCTGTAAACTCGTCATCTTCGTCGCCATCATCATCATCATCATCGTCATCGCGTTCTTTATCATCAAAAAATACTTTGAAAAACAATAATGTCCATATTAACATTGACATGAATAATAATAATGTTTATGAAAGTACAAGTTCTAAAACACAATCGACAAATATTTCAGGTCTTGAAGGCGCTAATGAAATTGATACAGGTAGTGATAATAACAGTTCAACAACATTTTCCGAAAATCAAAATGATGGCGATGATGATGAAGAAGATGATGAAGATGATGAAGATGATGAAGATGATGATCAAAGTACAAGTTCTAAAAAAAAGTCACCCATATTTGGATGGGCATTCTTTACATATTCTGAATTATGTCGTCTTAAAAAAATTTTAATTCGACGTGGATTGTGTTCAAGCCCAAGTATAGAAAAATTTGCAACACACAAATATTCACAAGGTGTATCATTTGCATGTCTCGAATTTTTGAAGGATTGTTTCAATTATGATGCTAAAAAAAGACCATCAATTGATAAATTATTAACTCATAATTTTATGAATTTAAATCATTCGTCTCTGCAAGAATCTCAAGTTATTACGGGAAATACTACTAGTAATAATAATAATAATAATTTGGCATGTGAAAATGAAAAGCAATTTATTTTGCACAAAGATTATATAAATTTTGTACTTTCTGAAGTGATGTCACAATGGTGTGAAATCAGGGAGGGTGTTCCATATGCAGATTTTATAACTCATGATCAAGGAGTAGAAGATACGATTTTGGAAGTTCATTCTTGGAATAAAGCAGATAAGGCTCGTGGTCAATTATTCGAAAAAGCTTGGTGTCAATTTGTAGATGTATTCAAACGTAAAAACAGTAATCGATTAAAAACAAACAAAGATGAGATGTTTGTTTTGGCAGTATCTTTATACGACAGATTAATATGTAGAGATGATACAAGAGATATGAAACTGAACTATGATCACAGTATGTTCATTTCATGTTTAATTACAGCACGAAAAATTGTTGATAATAATGATTATGATATCAAGATATATGATTTTATACAAAATCAAACAAATATACGAAGAAACAGTATGTATTTATTATGTATGATGCAAGGATTGTTGGATAGACCTACATTATATACTTTAATGAATACTATCCTTCAACTTCAATTTCCTGAATATAAATTCCGGGATAATATTGTCAAAGGTAAGGAAATTTTGGAATTGGATGAATTTAGGTTAAGTGTTGAAACCCCGAAAAGATATGTAGAAGCACAGCAGATTGGTAAATTATGTCATATCATCATTAAAATTCTTATGATGTCAATGAATATATATCGTGTGAACCATCATCCTATAATTATATGCATGTCTATATTGCTCTATGCATGCCAAACACTCAGAGTAGGAACAGATATGTTGGAATGGTCTCCAGAAATATTATATTGGATGAGACATGAATGGAAAATGGATGACATTCTTCGCAGTCCCGAGAAAATAATTTCACACATAGAATCTATTGATTGGTTTGTTCGTGAAGGTGTGAGAAATCATTATTTTCCAAGTGAATGGGATCAAACTTTATGGATACCTTCAAAGTAGATAGTAGATTATTTAAATAATACATACATACATACATATTAAACAGATATATTTTTTAATAAGTCGATATTATTTCTTGTATAAATATCGTTTGCTATAGTAACCTTTTTGTATAAAAAATGCATGTGATCGCTATACGCAAGTCCTTGTAGTGTCCCTCCAAATAGTAATCCAGATACTACTATAATCCACGGTGCAATTGTTTCATTTTTTTCACATGGGTTCATAGAAATTGAAACGACTATTCCAATAGTCATCAAAATAATAAAGTTTAAAAACCAGTGATGAAGATGAAAATATTTATCTGGTGAATACCAAATTTTTATACTGTTTCCAACTTTAGGAGCCTCGCCCTCTTTTGATCCTGATAATACAGAATATAAAATAAAACCAGCCATAACAGATATAATAAAGATAATCCACATTTCAGATTCCTTGCTCATTTTTTTTTGTTTATTCTCAATTGTAAAAATATATAAGTAATGTGGAAATGACAATGACAATGATATTTATTGTCAAGATTCGTTAAGAAGAATAGTATTGAATAAACAATACTCAATTTTTAATTAAGCAACAACAAGAAAATAATAATAATAATAATAATAATAGTAATAAATAATAATATTTACATAGGAACAATGAACAATCAAATGTCTATGTTAAACAAAAAAGATATCATCGACATCTTCGTCACCATTGTCTTGTGATTTTCCTCTCTTACCCTTTGACTTCGGTTTTTTTGATTTCGGTTTAGTATCCTCATCACTATTTTCTCCATCTTCTCCTTCTCCTTCATCTTCGTTCTTTTTCTTCCTCTTTGGGGCATTTCTTGGCTTGGGTCCTAATTCGTTTATATCTTTGCTTAGACGATTGATTTTTGGAGCGGTTTCTTTAGGAAGGGTCTTTTGTTCTTTAAGATCGTCTATAGCATGAGCTTTAGCCCCAACATACATATATTTGTAAAGTGCTTTGACTGCAGCTGGTCCCAAATTTTTTGTTTTTGCAGTTTTGGGATCAAAATCTGCAGAGTCCGGATTGTCGTAAAGAACTTGAATTTTTGAAACTTTGTTTAAAACAATTTGAGGATCAGTATCGTCCAAATATCTCGATAGCTTGGGATATGTTTGAAAATATGGGGCAATTGCAAGAGCTTTTACATCAGAAATACCAGGAATACATCTCAACTGTTGAACAAAACACGTGGCTTGAGATTCGCAATGAACTTTAGATATCTCATGACATTTCACATAAAGATCTTCTTCTTTTGTCAAAAAAGTCGTCAAATCAATGACCCCATCATCATCAGCATCATTGATATTACTGTCAGAAATGACATCATTTGCAGACTTCTTTTCCTCCTCGGCATTAAGTGCTTTAGTTTCTAATTCAATTTCTGAATTGATTTGAAAGTCTTCTTCTTCTTGTTTTGTATACAGCATAGGTCCATATGGCAAAGAAACAAGACGTTTATAAGTACTATGCATGGACGCATGAAGTCTTCTAATAACCCAAAGATAATAATAAATAGTTTGTTTAAATCCACAGGTTGTTATAGAACCATAACCATGATTTATATGCTTATTTGTAGCATCTCCGACAATACGGCATGGATCCATTGTTGTTTTGAAGTTTTCAGTAATTTCAGTAACAAAAAAAAAATTTTTGGGATCAATAGGTAAATTTTTGATCTTGTTTAATTGATCTTTACCTCTGTTCTCATGGCCAAATCGTTTACCTGTACCAACCGAATCTCCGGTTCTTAAAGAAGCTTCTCCATCTCCATCTTTTTTGCGCTCATAACCTTCTACTAAACGCCAATCCCACCATCTAGACATTTTGCGAACTCGTATATGATAATCACCAGCTTCTAAACTTCTTCGACTGCCAACTTTATGACATTTGAGATCTTTTAACATAGCAGCTGTCGGTGGTTCCATTACATCAACAAGAAATTCTATTTCATAGTCGCCCCAATCAAGTTTGTTTATTTGCTCGATGCAATTTTGAATTAAAAAGTCTTTTTCTGCTTCAGGTGCACGAAATGCCATTTTGAATAACGTGTAAAAAAAAATGTGGAAGTAATGAGAAAATATATAAATGAGCAAATGACACGCAAGAAGGTAAATTGATTGTCACAAAAAAAAGAACAGAATTTTCTTTCTACTTGCGATAAAATTTGAATTTAAAGAGTCAAGACAAAGGACAAATATTATACATGAGACTTATAGAGTCGTAAAAACAGTTCAAGTATTTTAAATATAATCCAATCTGATTAATTAAAATTAATGATAACGATTTTAAATTTAGCTAGAGAAATTGTTGGAACTATATGCAAATTTTTGGAATGCGAAGACGCTGTATCGTTTGGGCGAGCACATAAGCAAATTCAATCAGATTTGTCAAAGCCCGACTTTGGCTTTGTTGTATCAAAAAGTGTTCCTTTCAGAGATATTTATGATCATATTAATGACTACATACATAAATTGAAATATCCGATAGGTCACTTTATTGCATTCTCAGTTAATCATTTAGTTGACATTGAACATCTTCCGAAACACACAAAATATGTATGCTTTGAAATTAATGATTTGGACAAAGATACATGTGACTATTGCAACAAAAATATTGTATTCAATTTACCTTCAAATATTACATATATTCAATTTGATTCAAGATTTCCTTTAAATAGTATCATTTGGCCAAATTCATTGATTCGTGTGTATTTTGGACGCAAATTTTATTTAGCTTTAAACGATAAAAATGACGACGACGACAATAGCGACGACATTTTACAATTACAAAATATGGATCACTTGGACCATATAGCCAATCTTGGTACAACTAGTATATCAACTTTTAAAGATTTACAAAATACAGAAAATTTAAGAGTGCGAGATAAATATTCCAAGCCATCATTTAGCATCCCTTGTTATGGTACATTTTTGCCTTGTGCTGTAATGGACTCTGATACTTTAGATGAACATATTGCAAAACATTTTATATTGCCCAAGTCATTGAAACGGCTTTCATTTGAGCAACTTTGTGAATTGGATCAACCTATCCAAAACATTTTGCATGATGGTATAGAATATATAGAATTTAGTACATATTTTAATCAAAAAATTCATAGTAACATACTCCCAAAATCATTAAAAACAATTATATTTGGAGAAGTTTTCAACCAACCTATAGACGACGCACATTTACCAAAATCTTTACAAAAAATTGTATTTGGAAAAAGATTTAATCAGCCTCTGCGATATTTGAATCTTTTGCCTCTTTTAAAACATCTCACTTTTGGCAACAATTTTAAACAACACGATAAAAATATTACATTTCCTGCATCAATAAATTATCTTGAATTTGAAAACTATAGACATCAACATATACATGATTTGATATCATTACGACATTTAATAATCAGACAAGTTAATCATGTTAAAAATATTAAATTTCCAACATTTATTACACATTTTACATTAGGATCTGATAAATCTAATGGTTACCATAGATCTTTGGTGGGTATGAATCTTCCAGATTCAGTGATTCATTTTACATTGGGTAGTTCAGTCAACCAATAATATTTGAAATATGAAGACATCGTCGTAATCGTTGTTATCTAGTAATACAAACTTGAAAAAATTGGGGTTTGGTAAGAAAAGAAAAGAAATCCATAGATAACATTGCATTGTCACATTTATTGTCAAAAACCTTTTAATGTTGCCAAAGTCTTATATTTTATAAAACCTAATAAATTTTTTTTTTGTGTCAAATAGAACAAATCATCCAAATTACTGTCATATAAAGGCAAATTAATTTAATTAAAATTAAATTGTATTATAATTTTTATGAATTAACTTGACAAAGTATCATTCTCATTTTGTACCACTTAAAGAATATTTTGTATATTGTGTTTTCTCTTAATTTTTTTTTTTTGCAAATAAAGATAAAGTTTGAAAATATCATTATCATATCATATTGAAGAATAATGTCTTCTACTTCTAATATTACAATGCGCAGAAAAAGATCATCTCCGACAAAGATTGAAGAAATTGATAATAATAATAATTATAGCCATCAAAATCAATTTCCAAAAGGTACAGTTAGACAATCATTGTATTATCTTGAAAATGTATTAAAGTCAAGGTCTTGTTTGAGTATTGAAGAGCATGAAAGTTTATCCAAACGAATAGATAATATACACAATAAGGAAATACAAGCTGAGTGGAAGCCAACAAAGCATAGAATTGATCGTCATAACTCTTTTATAAAGTCTCATCATTTCAATCGTCCCTTTTTAAATAATATGTTTTTTGTTGATTTAAATCTTGTCCATTCAACACAAGAAGATGAGGAAGAAGATGAGGAACAAGAAGAGGAGGAACAAGAAGATGAAGATGAAGAAAAATCGGAAGATGATTCTAGTGAAAATGATACTAATGAGAAAAAAGAGGAAAGCGACGACGACAACGAAAGCGATCATGACGACACTAAAACAGAGAAAGAAAAAGAAAATGATCGCGATGCACCAAACGAAGCAAAAGAGTCGAGTAATAATAATAGTATGTCATTAAATGATGAAAATCAAACAAACTTCAGCCACACAGACAACATGACCGATGGTGGTGGTGATGATGATGATGATGATGATACTAAAGAAAATACAGAGAGTTCTATTGCAAAAGAACTTGAGGATATGGGAATAAGCAGAAGTATCATACAAAAAGAAAAAGAAAAAGAAGATATGGATGACGATGCAGATATTATTCCTACAGCAGGTATTAATGCGATTGATGAACTTATTCGACTTTTGGATAACGATAATAATAACGATGAAGTTGAAACAAGTCGTCCATTTTCCCTATTTTCTAACCAAATCCCGCTTCTTAATCCAATTTCGATTCAACGTGAACCACTTATACCTACTGCATCATCATCATCATCATTGTCCTTGCCACATCCCCTTCCTATTGTAGGATCTGCGACGTCTTTGTCAGTAACATCCATATCAACAGAACAACAACAACAACAGGTACAATTCCCAACTTGGCCTACACATTTCAACAATAATAATAATCGTGTTCTTTTTTCTCCAACTCGTTTTGTAATGGATTAGTTAATAATAATAAAATAATAATGTATTATACTTTTTAAATCTAGATAACAATTCAATCCAATCCAATTATTTTTTTTTCAATTATTTGTTCTGCTTATTTTTTTTTATTGAGATTGGTGCCGGCAATGTTCATGTTGTTGGAATCAGAGGTGATCATATTTTGCATTGAAATATAATGTTGTCTATTTAATCTATTTTCTGTGTCGCTAATTTCTTGACGATGCTTGAGTTCACTTTCCCTTAAAGCATGTTCCATCTCTTTAAGTCGTTCGTTATGATACTTTTCAAGCTCTTTGAGACGTTTTGCATCGCTCTCTGCAAAACCTAATTGTTGTTGTAATCTTTCATTATCTCTATTACATTTTTCATAATCCATACGAAGTGATCGAATCTCGGTATCTTTATTAGATCCCTGTGCGAGATTCATATAATCCTTCAAACGTAAATCTGTATGCTCCAATTTAGTTTTAAGTTCTGCAACCATCGATTTGTTATCCATTTGTTCTTTCATTATTTTTACTGTAAGTTCCTTCTTTTCTGATCTCAACTTTTCAGATTCTTCAGTCATTTTAGTACGCTGATCCTCCATCATTTTATCATATTCGGCATGAAGACTTTTACGTTGTTCGAAAAGACGGTTACATTCAGTACGGAGAGAATCGATTTCTTTTTGTTGATTTGAAACTTGGCTTTGTTCAGCTAGAAGTTGCTCCTGGAGTGTTCGTTGAACAGAATTTAATTTTTGTTCCAATGCAACATTTTTCCCCTCCATTTCCATATTCATAATTTTTTGTTCAGACAACTGTTTTGTATAATTACTTTTTTCCTGTTGGTGAGCTTTATGCATATCTTCAATAACAGAACGACTCTCGATTTGAGCAGTTGCCATTTTTTGACTAAATTTGGAATGCATCAGTGAACTCTCTTCTTTAGCTCTATGAAGATCTTTAAGTAAGCTATTTTTAGATTCTTCGAGAGAAGCAAGACGAGTTTTAAGATTATCAACTTGCAGTGACTGAGTATGATACATGTTTGCTTCTGATCGAGATGCATCAAGATCTTCTTGAAGCGATTTTTTTTCTTTTTCATAATTCGCTATACTGGCGACAGCCTCGTCTAATTTACGTTCTCTATCTGCGGATTCATCAAGTTTAATTTGGAAGTTGCTAAGCATTTCTTCTTGACATGCTTCTAAACTTTTAACAGACTCGTCCAATTTTTTTTGAATATCTTCTACTTCTTGTGTCTTAATTTTCATTTTTAATTCAAAAGAAGCTTCATATTCTTCTTTTGCTGAATTAATTTGTTGCTGCGCAAGAGTTAATTGTCTTTGAACCTCATCCAACTCAAGAGTTTTATCATTCAACATTTTTGTGTGAGCAAGGCGTACAGATTCAGATGAATTTAATGCTTCTTGCATTTTCTTATTTATTTCATTAATATCATTTTGTAAAGCAGATTGCTTTGTTTCCATACGCTCATAAAATAATTTCATATAATCCCATATACGTTCATATACTGAATCATTTATAATTTTACGTAAATTTTTAGAATCACCTAATTTAGTCAAAATAATATTTGTATATTTATTGACAAGAGTTCGTATATCGTCAAGAGTATCCATGTCGCATATAGAATCTGCAACTTTTTCAAGTTGATCCTTGATAGTTCCAATAACATGTGTTGCATTTTTTTCTCTTACTGTATCTTCCATTTTATCCATATGGTCATTTAGTTTATCTAACTCAGATTTCAAAAAAGACCCAAAAGCTTTGTCTTGATAAAATTTGATTGTTTTTTTACGAATTTGTTCCAATTCATCATCCATATCATCTGGTGCCTGTTTATAAATTGATTCTTGATCTTTAGCAATATCATTTTCCCAACTTTGAATGGCTGCATCTCTAGAATTGCGACATTGTAATTCAGAAAGCATAGATGATTGTTGTCTAATTTCCATAACAGCGCCATTATTTATTGCATCTATATAACTCTGTGCAACACGAACGTACATTTCTCCACTTGTAATCGGACGCCCGCAAACTTTATAAGGTTGCATAGAGTTGAAAACATCTCGACGAAGTTCCAAAATTTGATCCAAGAATTGTTTTCTGACTTTATGATCCTCCAATGTATCAAGTTTTGCCAAATCCTCTTCTTCTATAACAGGACGCACCAAAGGTGTACATTTACGCACAGGGAATGTATATTTTATGTCTTCTCTGATTTTATTTTTCTCATCTCCAAAATTTTGATTTGACATAAGTTTTTCTTCCATATGTTCATTTGGTGTTTGAGGAAGTCCAGTAATTTCGCTATCCAGAGTAAGAGCACTATCTCTTATCAACATATGAAAAGTAGGTCTATCTACTTCCACAGGCGATTGCGAATCATCACTATCATTGTCATTCATGGAAGAAGATGATGATGATGATGACGAAATTTTAGCTTTTTCAATCATGGATGCCACTTTGCTAACGACATCCATACTTTCAATTGTATCTTCTCCAATAGCACCAACTACATTGAAAAGCATATATGTAGATAATAAAAATGTCAATGCAAATGTGTTCATATGATGTTGAGGAGGTGCATCTGTAGAACCTAGTCCTTCCGTGTCGAGATCCAACATATATTTTTTGTTTCCATAATCATCGACACATTCAATTAATTTATTAAAAATGTTGATACCTTTTGTACAAGAAATAGAACTTGATGATGCTTGATGACCACTTCCATTTCTTGCTTGTAACAACACCATATTATTAATAACCGTCTTACCGGTACGAAATTTTCCTACGACTGCCGCAACACAAAATTCAATATTTATTGTCTTTATCCATTCGACGGCATCAGGGTCCATTTTCCATATTTCGCCTTCCTTTCCATCAGCATTTTTGGTTTTTTCGGTATAGATCCAACGCAAACTTTTACCTCCAGGTGGAGGGGGTTTGAAATATTTACTCATAAATGAAGATAATGGAGGAGAAGAAGCAGAAGAAGGATATTCTATAGGATACTGGTTTTGAGTATATTGAGACGTCATTCCAGGAGAAGATTCATTTCTAGGATGTTTCGGTGCCCTCTGAACAGGATCATTGGCATAAACAATATCCGCCTTTCTTTTTACGGGAGGCTGACTCATGATTTTGTTTTTCTGTTTTTCGTTTAATAATAAAAAAAAATTAATAAAGAAATAAAAGTCGTTTGTGTAGTGATGCAAGATAAATTACCCGTATTTATAAAATCAAAAATAAATAATACATTCCAGCAAATTCTAGGTAAATTTTGATTCAATTTTTCTGACGCAACTTGCAACAGATAAATAAATAAATAAATAAATAATTATTGTTTGTTTGTTTATAATCTATCAAAAAATTGTATATTCAAATATAAACAAATGACGGTTATTTAATGTGTTAATGTGTCTCGATATTTACTGGATCTCTACACCATTGTTAAATTGAATTTCTGTGTGGATGGGAGGAAAATGATTAATTTGAATTATTTTATAATTTTTATAATTGATTACTTCTTTTGGATTTTCCAACGGCTCATTCATAATATTGAAAACTCCAGGTGTGCTTGTAAGACTGTTCAGATATCTAACAAAATCCCGAATTGATGACAAATGAACATTATCCAAATCACTTTCAAATGTTTTATAAATCGAAACAGTAGAAAAATAAGGTAGACCTTCTGTACGAAATCCATAATTATTGACAGGGTGCGGATATACATCTCTAGGGTGTGGGATTTTGTCCACGATGCAAGCAAGTATTTCTTTAAGTTGCCTCTGACTTGTTTGCATATGGCTTATCACATTAATACATCCGTCACGCCATAATGTAGTGTCATCTTGCATTGCTCCCCATCCATAGTTGTAGATTTGCCAAATTCGAACATACATGGCAAGTCGTTTCATATTTAATTCTTCGGCATAAGAATGTTTATTCCCGAGTAACTTAATTAATACAGATTTGACAAAGTCTTTATTGACATCGGATAATGTGGCAATAATATTTTCTGCATTAAATGTAATATTTTTTTTGGATATGAATGTATCTTCATGATCATCATTTTTTTCTTTTTCCATTGTTAGACTTACTTGACATGTTGTAGATTGCCAATTCTCTGGAAGGTTGTTCAGCTGGATATTTCGTGGAAGTAATACTTCTTTTTCTTTAGACCAATGAGATACTTTGTCAAGGAATAATACAGGAATGTTTTCATCCAATTGAAGTTGAAGTAAAATGGAGCATGTATATTGAGAAGAAATATCGGTTAATTCATTTATAGTTGTAGCAGTATATCCAGCAATTTGAGATTTTATTTTACCCTTGTCATCTGAACCGACAAGCGAGCGGTAAAGTTTTGGATTATCACTGTCGCTATCTTTACTTTCATCTTCATCTATTTGAACAGATTTCAACGTGGGAGCTTTTTCGAAAATGTCATCCAACTGTCTGACAATTTCGTATTTCGACTCAATTAGATTTCTGTCTTCCAAACTTGTTTCTTTTGTCATAGAAGAGTACAACTTGATTGCTTTATGAAATATTTTGGGACATTTTGTCCACAGATATAAAATTTCTTGTTGTTTGGAAGACAGGGAGTAGACATAAGACTTACTACTGTCGATTAAGCGTTGCATGGTTGTGTGTCAAAGTGTAATAATATAATTTAACGAATTGATTGTTTTTGTTCGTTTATTCGACTGTTGGGCCGTTTATGGATGGTGGAATGTCTTTATACTTGTGTGCTTTTGTGCATTGATTGATTTGAAAATATTGAAAATTCGCATTTTCTAATTTTTATTTCCGCACTTTATGTGGCGCAAAGTAGTAGCAATATTTCTCTGTCGTTTTGAAAATCTATCAATTATCAAACTATAGACAACGAAACCAATAGTTGATCTGAGCATTTGTCTTTGTTTAAATTTAGGATAAAAAAAATTCCAAATAATTTTGCACTGCTTCCAAAAAAAAACAACAGTTATCTTGTCTTGGTCGACATTTTTTGTCCTTGTAATGATTACAATCGATAGAACTTTCTTTACCCCTCGAAACTATTTATCACTAAATTTAAAGACGTCTTACATATTCTTAGATATTTAAAGACGTCTTTAGTTCAATATTTTTTGCTTGTGCTTTTACATTACACTCTCACGTTCTCAAATCCTCACCCCCTTTCGCGCACACATACACACAGGCACACATACACATACACACACACACACACACATATATATTCATTCATTAGTCAATCAATCAATCCGCCAAAGTCCACAAAACAAACAAACAACCACGAACCAAGTAATCATAATCATGTCTTCCGCTTCTTTTGATAACGAAAGAAAGTCGATTTCAAGCCTAGAGGCTCGCAAGAAGTCTTTAGAAATCAAGAAAAAACTTATTCGAAAAGAAGAACAGGCCTTGGAGAGACAAGAGAAGCAAAAAATACAAAGAGATAAACAAAAACAAAAATCCCAAGAAGATGCCAAGGAAGAGGCGTTGCTGAAAAAATGGACACTCCGAAAACCGATTGTGGTCTTTTTTTCGCGACGATACCCATCGGGAATCTGGACATCTGATGGTTGGAGCTTTTACACGGCACAGAGAACCTCGTTTAAACCTATCTCTCGAGACATCCTTTTGAAGGAGTATCCTTCACGCTATGGACAATATGGGTGGACTTGTCCGGAAGGATTTCAGGGTGTGATTGACTTTTTCATATCCAGGGCAAAGTATCTGGATAAAATCGACCAAATGACACCCGAAGAACAAGTCGGTGTACTTATTGGGAAAAGTATGCAGATGCTGCAAGATCATTCCAAAGAATTGGATGGGCTACTCAATACCAATTTTTCTTCCACCACGATGACTACTTTGATTAAAGAGTACAAATCACAGTGTTTGACGAAGCTGTCGGCGAATCAAGTGCGAGATCGACTGTTCCAAGAAAAACCTGATTTCAATCCACTACAGTATAGATACTGGGCAGTTCCTAACTAGATCCTATCTCCAAACTATATCCTTTAATTCTTTTTTTTTGTTTTGCAGCGCAATGTCCAGATTGGTATATTGTATACTGGCTAGCTAGTCATATGCCGATTTGTTTTTTATTATAAATAAAATTTACAATTTATTATATATATATTTAAACAGCTTCTAACAAACCACATCGCCTCATTCTTCTTGACCCAAAAGATTTTGATGCACCTAAGAGTTTGGCCAAGCCATAGACACAAATGTATGGGCTCACAAACATTGATAAAATTGGGTGAATATTACTCATATACTTTTTGAACCGATATTGACGTTGTATTTTTGTAAAGAATTTTGGCCAATTAAAACTGTATAATCGATCAATCATTTGTTCAACTGTTTCATTTTGTTTTGGACATTCTATTCTATTAAAAGCTTGAGCTTGTTCCTTGTCGTAATAAAATGCCATAGTCTCTCGGACCCTTTTACTACTTATATAAATATAAGGATTAAAAGATTGAATTCGACTAATAATTGAAACATATGCATAAGGAGCAAAATTATTTGGAAATGTATAAATTTTTGTGTTATAAATTTTTATATATCGATATCCAGATAATGCTCCAGAAGGTAAATGATGCATTTCCGGAAGTGATGACAAATCAACATGTTCCAACGATTTATTATCAAGTAAAGTCAATGGACCAAATCCCATAAATGATTTGCAATATGAAGCTGTAAGTGATTTACAGTGAGGTGCTTCGATATTTTTCAAATAAGAACAATGTGATAGAACAACATATTCACACTTTGTTAAACTTGGCATTTTTACCCATTGTACATTTATTAATTCAACATAAACAAGTGATTTCAAAATATTGATATTGTATTCATCATTCCCAAAAATATCTGAAAACTTTTGACTTCTGCTTGTTGGGCCAAATGTTGTTGAGCCAAATTTTAAATGTAAAGATACCAAATTAGGAGGTAATCGAATTTGAGTTTCCGTAAATGTAGGTATATCGATTTTTAAGATTTGCAGACTAACCCATCCCGAAAAATCAAACGAAAAATAACTATTTACAGGACCCCATTTTAAAATTTTGACATGGGGCATGACTGGAAGTATATCCACACAAACGCAAAGCGCTGATAAATTGGTTCTGTCGGCAAGAGATACTGGTATACACATGGCATCATACCAAGGATTAAAAATAAACGAACGAACATCGATTGGAAGGTTTTTGAGACAAGATTTGATTATATTTGAATCAAGACAAAGATCATTAAAATTTAATGGATCTGACGGTTTTTGATTCCATGATTCGATAAGTTCATCGTAAGAAACCGATTTAAATGTTTGCTCTTTAATACATTGTTCAAAAGATTCTTCTAAGATTTTCAAATCTTTATCTAAACATTGCATTTTGAATAACTTTTCAGTAGTTAATGTACGATTAAATTCCATTTGCTTCATCTCCCCCCATGTTTTACCCACAAAAGAAGGAATATAGCCATCCGTATCAAAAACTGGTTCTTCTTTATACAAGAAAGGATGGTTTTCTTCAGTTATGCTGCATAAGGAATGGAGGATTGTTCATTAAAGATAAATAATTGAAAAAGGCACACATATAGGAAAAATCAAAATATTAACAAACACTCACTTTTCAATTATTTCGTTTTTCCCTCCTTCCTTCAAACAGGATTTGATATTTTGTATTTGTTATTATGTACTACAAAAAAAACTTACATTTGATCATCATAAAATAACTCTTCGGTGGGATGAAAAAGTCGTGCTGAAAGTCTTACTTCTTCTAAATCCATTAGCGAATAGTATATTTATTTTATTACTACGTCTTGATTTGTGTTTGTTTGTGTTTGTATGCGCATTATAGTTATGTTTGTCTTATTGAAATTTATCGTCTTTATTTTGAAATTTATTTCCGCCTTTTTTGTCAAATTTAAAAAAAAATCAAATATTCTCATCAAAAACTTTTTCACCAAAGCTCCAAAACGCCCATTACCACAATTAAAAACTAAAAACACAAGAGCAACAGAAACAAAAAAAGCAAAAAAAGCGATCAACATGTCCGATAACGTTAACCCGCTAGGTATAATACAATTTTGGGAATTTTTATCTGTTGCCTCTGATCAACATGTATCTTCTTACACAAGTATGCATGACGCAACTAAAACACAAATTCCTGTAACGACTTCAATTCTAAATTTGTGTAAAGATAACCATTACCCAACATGCCAAATTTGGCACACCAAATTTGGAAAAATGATTTGGAAGGAAATCATTTTTCCTTCAATTAACATTTTGACGTTGAAAAGGGGCTCTTTATACCACTATCAAAAAAAATATGCATCTTCAATAATTCCGAGAGTTTTGTACAGTCTATTTGGCGTTGTTAGACCCAGTCAAGTTGTCATGATGCCTTCCAATCACAGAAACGAGTCTGGTCCCAAATTTCCAATTCAAGATAGTAAGAGAACAGATAAAATGGATATTTCAGGTTTTTGTTCATTCTGCGGTAAAACTCATATGGTTTATGCGAAAATGTTATTTAACGTACCAGGGTTCCCTAGAATGACATTTAATGATATTGGACGTGTCTGCATCGAAAGGTATGTCAATATATTTATTTTGATTTCTATGCTTCGCGACGCAATTACAAAATATACACAAATGTCTTTTGATACCAAGAGTACAATTGGAATGTTTGGTATTACATCCAGAGAGGCCGATGAGATTTGTGGATCTGATTACAATCAAATTTCAAGACAAATCAAAATCTGTTTCGATCATCTTAAATTTATTAATGATATCAAAACAAATACTTCTGAAAAGGACAATATAGCCATAGAGTCTAATATGGCTTCTAACTATCATAGCAAGCTGTTGCAATATTCAATACTGTCTCAGGTTTCTCCGTCATCTCCATCTTCTTTGGAATCACCAACTTCGCCAACATTATCTCCTACTATTTTACCGCATCTTGCAAAGCAGGTTCAAGAGTGCTTCAAAGATATCGAAACGAATAACAAGCATAATAAAAATATTTGCAGAAAAAAATTACTTTGTGTAGAGGAGATAAAAATTACAGGACTTGGAGAACAATGTTGGTACAGAGCTGTAAGCGATGCTCTTGATATGGAGATCATATCTAAAGAAGATGGTCGTATAAGAGCTATTGAATTATCCAACATTCTAAAGACGACACTCGAGGAGGTTAAAGATCCCGACATTTTATTTCGAATTGGACTTCCCCTCTCTGGACCAGACGCATCCGAAGATGAAATGACTCGAGTGAAAGAAGATTATTTTAATCATAACCATTTTGAAAATTGTAGATGGGGAGGAAGTTTGGAAATGTATCTTTTATCCATATTTTCCCAAGGCGCCTGGTCTTTCCTTTGCATAGATAATTCGGAAGAACCCGTCAAACGTTATTTTTATGAAGCACTCACAAAAACGACAAATGGAGAAAGTGACATGATCAAAACCAGAGCTGTCAATGGGCGTATTTATAATTTTGAACAAGTTGAAATCACTCTTCATTTTTGTTCATACATGGGCAAATCAAATATTTCTCCTAACCATTATAATGCTCTTCATTACAGATATGATGATGGATCAACATCCAAGGTTTGGGATCGTTCTACAAAAACATCCAATAACGAGAATAAAGATAAAATAGAAATTGATCGCATTCAAAAAATTCAAATGTGTTGTGCATATGCTCGTCTCAACACGGCGGAAAGTTTAAACAATAAAGATAACCCTATATGTGTTATTTCCGAAACTAATTCTCCTAACGACAAAGAAAAACAGTGCGAAGGCGACAGTGGCAAAGAATATGTTATTAATGATTCAGATATCATTATGCATCATGACATTACTTCTACCCTGACTAATGGTAATAACATTAATCAACATATTATCATGAATAATAATAATAATACAATTGAGAAACCAAAACTTAAACGTGCAAAAAGAAAATCAACTTGTTTGAAATCCAACATTCAAAATGAAATTATTGATAATCAACAGCTCTCCAAGAAAAAAAAGAAAAGGCGAATTATTTGCGAAGAAAGTGATGAAGATAACACTAACAAAGACAAGGAAATTAAGGAAAACGTTCAGAAAGAAGATAAGGACAAAGATAACAATGATGACAATAACGAGGACGCAGATATTATTATCACAAAAGAAGATATAAATGGCGTATGTTGCTATAACGATATTATTACAACGAATCCTTCCTATCCCGAAATGCCCGAATTAGTTATTCCTACAACTTTAATTTCCTCGGAGTACAAATTTCCGGTTCCAGATGTACCACCGTCGTTTCTTTTTCCCATAGAGCCAAGTAACTCCACAAAAATATTCACGTCATTCATCGTCAATCATTGCTATTATGGAAGGGACTGTACATGTTCTATTACCGAAATGTGGTTCAAGATTTTAGAAAAAGAGCCTCAAATGGAATCTGTAACAATTCTTGATTTGCTGCTATTTTGCAGACAGTTTAATCAGCGTATTGAGAACGGAGAGAAATGTGTTATAGGATTTTCTCTTTGTTAAAATTAAAAAAAAGTCTTTTAGTAATAATAATAATAATAATAATAATATCTAACTTTTCCATACAATTTTTCTAGAACCAATCAAAGAAGCTATTGCAAGCAAACTATTTCGATGTTGTTGCTTTGTATCTAGACACAATTTTTCATCTGTTCTTTTACAAAGGTGAGAGATAGATGACAGTTTTCGTACCAGCTCTAGACTGTTATTAGTATTGTTATTATCTGCAATAATAATCAACACGGCCTTTGGACACAATGATAAAACCCTGCAAATTACATGTTCCCAAATGTAAATCGTATTTTTCAAAATTTCTTCTTGATATACTTTGTGTGTATGAAGGCTGCTTATATCAAAAGCATCCTGGTTACTGTTTAGTGATATTTTGATTTGATCTTCATCTTTAAGATCTAAAAGTCCAGATTGTTGAATAGTATCATTGTAATACCATGAGCAATATGACATACTCTTACTTTTTGAATGGAGACTACTTTCTTTTTTCATTTGATCATCTTTTCCCACTTCGTCGCCGCCGAGAAAAGCAAGTGGGTTTGAAAATGTAAACTTTGGATCGTTGTTACTGTTATACTGATCATTTATGTTGTTATTAATAAACGTAGATACCATCTTGTTTTCTTTTTGTATAGACGTTTTGCTTCTTTTTGCAGGGGGAAGACTTTTATTTTTGTTTGAAACAGAAAATAAATCTACATCATTTCCATCATCATGCTTGGTGTCCATAGTAAATGTTTCTTTATCTTGCTTGTTAAAATAATCATGAATAATTTTTTGTCTTTGAATAATATCTGTTTTAAAAAATACTTGGCATTCACTAATGGAATTTAATTTTATAATCCGACCTGCTTGTTTGGAATATGTTATATATTTGAGCGCACCAGCTTCTTTTGGAAATGCACCGCCGGTAATACCACTATCAAGTATTGGAATATATTGCATATTGAATATATTGTTGTTGCTGTTGTTTGTATATAATTTTTCTTTTCCTGGTTACAAAGAGAAAAAATTAGCTCAATGAATGATGAGCACAAAGAAAGTATATCTGAATTAAAAAAAAATAAATTTCACATTTACAAAGAAAATTCAATGTAATGATAATGACAAACAATGAAATGCAATATAAATTACAGTCACACAATTAAAATCTACCATTTTTTGGTTATTGATTTATTGATATACGATATACGACATTCTTTCAATATATTTATTGATTTAAACATAAAGACAAATATGAGCAATAACTGCAGTGATAAAATACCAAATGAGGAGGACTTTAAAATTTGTTTTATTTGTGCAAGAGAGTATGATTCTTCATTTAAAAAAAGACTAGTTGAAGGAATACCTCATCCTCTGTATACGTGTGAATCCTGTTATGACACGATGATGGTATATTTTATTCAACTCGCGGTAGCTCCTCCCCGTATTTTCTTTGTACAATCCAATTCCAAATTTAAATCCAAAATCAAATCAGGTAGATATTATTTTACGAATATTGATGATTTTAAGAAATGGTGTTCAAAATATATCATATCAAATAAAAAATATGATTATGGAATTACGATGTCTAGTGAACCTGTCAAAAAAGAACTATTGGAAAAATATATAAGAGATGGAGATACATCTTCGATAAAAATGTTTTGGTCTTATGAAGAAAATGACGATGACGATGACGATGACATTTTTGACTGGAAAACAATTGTTCATGCATATGAAAATTTTGATACTGACTATTGTTTCATGTCTTCAAATGACGAAAGTTTTGTTTACAGTTTGAACTTACCAGATCTGTATGAGTTTGTACAAAAAAAGCATTCAGATGCAATAACAAGGCATCAAAAAGCTTTAAAATTGACACTGACTGAATTTCTAGTCGCAAAAGATGATTCGGTCAATGATATATGATATATATCTTCTTAATGAGCATATGTCTCTAATTTTCAAAAAAAAATTCAAAAAGTGAAATATTAAGTTTAAGAAAAGAGAAGAAAAGAAACACACACAAACACAAAGAAACTCACACATTTACCCCGAAAAAAGTATTTATTCTATATCAATAAAGTTACAACAGATAGATTGAAAGTAAAAAAAAATGAGCAAGAAAAGAAAGCTTTGTGTGCCTGCTGATTTTACATTTTGTTTTATTTGTGCAGATGATCAATATGATTCATCTTCTTTTAAAAAAAGACTTGTTGAAGGAATAGATCATCCTATATGGACATGCGATCAATGTTACGAAATCATGCTTGAGTATTTTGTGGAATTGGCTGTGCCCCCTCCACGAATTTTTTTTGTTAAACCCAAATCAGATGAGAGTATATTTGGAAGAAAATATTTTACAAATATTAAAGATTTTGAAACATGGAACACAACAACCTGTGAAAAGAAAAACAAATACGTGTATGGAATTACCACGTCGGACAAACCAATTGATCAAAAAACCTTAGATTCGTTTGTTAATGGAGGAAATATTTCATCTTCATATTCTAATATTTTTTGGGCAGATGAATATGAATACAGTGATGATTTGGATGAAGGTGAAGATGAAGGTGAAGATGCTGGAGGTTTGGGTGCAGATTTTATTATCAATGTGTATAAAAGTGCTGATGTCTCGTGTCCTTTTATCTCTCAAGATGACGAAAGTCTTGTTTATAGATTGGATTTACCTAAATTTTACAAAGCAGTAGAAAAAAATCTCTTAGACTCTATTGATCGACATCGTAAAGCATATGATCAAGTGTTGACTCAAAGAAAGAAATATAAACATTAGATATTTGTAAATTTTTGAAACGTTATTTTTCAAATTGTTTAGTTATCATATCAAACACAAATACAAATTAATTATATTATTACCATACACTTTTGAATTTTGATTGACACTTTGCAGTAAACGTACATCGTATAGACAGATAACAGATATATTAAAAATTAAAGCAAAAAGAACATAATGAGCATGATTGATAACAAAAACGCGAAAGCGATTCCTTCCGATTTTACACATTGCTTTATGTGCGCGGATAACAAATATAATTATGCATCATTTAAAAAAAGGTTAGTCGAAGGATTTTCGACACCATTATGGACATGTGGAAATAAATGTTTTGAGACCATGATGGAAAGCTTTATAAAACTTGCTGTCCCTCCTCCCAGGGTATTTTTTGTTTTGCCAAGTTCAAATAAGAAAATGAAAACCGGAAGGCACATGTTTAGTAATGTCAAAGATTTTGAAACGTGGTGTTTAACAAATATAAATGATAAAAATCGCAAAAAGTATGAATATGGCGTATCTCGATCATCAGCGCCAATCGACGTATCAATTTTAACAGACTTTTGCAACTACGAGTATATGACAGATACCCGCGATATCTTTTGGGGTAGAGAAGATGGTTACTATGATATAAATTATGACTGGAAACAGATTATTGAGTCTTATAAAAACTTCAACCCGTCATCTCCAAAATTATCTTATTGTCCTAGTATATCGATAGATGACGAGAGTCTTGTCTATCAATTGGACCTGTCCAAGTTTTACAAAACAGTAGAAAGTAGTTATTCAAAATCAATTGCTCGATATCAGAAAGCTAAAGACGAATTAAAAATGAAAATGATTGATACAAGTAATTAGAAATTAGAAACTAGTTATAAATGTTTTTTTTTTATCAAATATTACACATTTTGTTGTTTTCCAAATATCTTTACTATTTGATTTTCATGGGTGATGCCTGCTTGTAAAGCCTCTATTACCAAAGCGCTTAGCGGTTTTGATTCAGTTTTGTCTTTTATGAATTGTGAAATAAGTCCATCAAACTTTAAAGAGTGAGCATAATTATAAATAATCTGATTGCATAATCTGCATATAACTTGTTGTTCTTTTGTTATCATTGGAAATATATAATGCGTTGGACTGATGATCAAGGTGGAACAACCAGAACAACGACAAAGAGGGAAGTTTATCGGAGGTCGATAATCATTTGTTGTTTCCATTCTCACGAAAATAATAATAATAATAATAATAATAAAGCGAATCAGAAATGATTGTTTACATTTAGCGCCTTAGTTTTTCCATATCACTATCTGTTATCTGTAATTGCCTGCCATAAGAATATTTGTTTAAAATTTCTAGAGTGTGACAAAATACCGGTATTTACAAATGACTTTAAATTTATGCATATTTTAGTTCATGCTTGTGTTGTGTTTTCAAAATGTCTGTTTCAAATGATACTTCTGCCTCTGCTTCGTCTTCCCCGTCTACTTCTGTGGATAATATTTCTACAAATACAACTACAACTACAACTGCAATGGAGACAACTTTTTTGTCAACAGACTTATCATCTTTATCTATAACAGACTCGGCAGATTTTTACGAACATGGACAAGGTTATTATTGGTCATTTTCTAATTATTGTGAAACATCCATTACAATTGATGGTTTGTTGTATAACAGCGTGGAACATTGGTATCAAAGTAATAAATTTACATGTTCAGTATATAAAGAAATTATAAGAAAAGCAAAAACTCCACATCAGTCAAAGGTGTTTGCTTCGCTTGTCATTGCCAAAAGTGGTTATGACTGGCGTATGGCTCTTAATAAAACAATTCAAAAACACTTGGATCTTGGATTGCAGGTTCGTCCTGATTGGGAAGATATCAAAGAGTCAATTATGGCCAAAGGTATTGAAGCAAAATTTACTCAACATCCTAGCCTCAAAACCATTTTATTATCGACAGGGGATAAATTAATTCGCGAAACATCACCCAGAGATTCGTATTGGGGAACGGGGTCTGATGGGCAAGGTAAAAATCGTTTGGGTTATTTACTCATGGACTTGCGGAAAACATTGTCTAAATCTAAACCTAAGCCTAGACAACAAAGACAACAAGTATTACCGATACCGGCACCAAAAGTAAAAGTAAAAGAACCCGAGTCCTCTCCATCGCCTAAACAAAGTCCAAATGTACCAAAACATAATAACCAGTCATCTTTTAAAAGGTTTTTCTCACATACAAAATCGACCAGTGATATCACCAAGGAAGGAGGTGTTTCCAATACAAAGACAAAAGAAAAAAATAATAAAAATAAAAAAGCAAAGCTGTCCAAATTTTTTGTTGATGATGATACATTTTGTTTCTAGTTCAAACAAATAAACAAATAAACAATTGAATTATCATTATTATTAAACTTTTTGCTTTTTTGTTTTGATATTATTATGATTATCATTGTCGTCGTCAACGACCGTACTAGTACTACAAATATCTAATTCAGAAAAACAATGAAAACATTGTTCCAAGTCAAGCCATTTGGGAATTTGTTCTTTATCTAATTCATCGTCATCTGGATAAATTATAAATATACCACACTTACGACAATAATAATCTCCTTCTATTGATTTTAGACCACCACATTCAATTTTGCTACATTGTCTTGTAGCAAGAGCATAATCTCCTATCTCGTCATCTTCGGTTACAAGATTATTACAAGTAACACACTTGTATATAATATCGTTATCACTATTCAAAAGTTCCATATCTTCATCTTCATATTCTTCTGTGTTTTGTACTTTATTTATACCAGAGTCAATAATATCTATGTATATAATTAGATTATTTTCATCCACTTGTTCTTCGTCATTGTTATGTTCACAATAATCATCTACTGTTGCAGGTTGAAATTCTATTTCATTTTGTTTGACAGCATAATCATCATCATCATCACTATCATTATTGTTATTGTATTTTTCGGTTTCTGTTTCTTTTTGGATGATTGAATTCTTATTATTATTACTAGTACTTAATTCCATTTGCTGTTTCGTTTTAAATATAATTTCAGAAAGAATGGGATGATGCTTTGATAAATCGTCCGAACAAACAAACATTTTTCTATGCTTTTGACTGTCTTTTTGTGAATAATGTCTAAGATCAAAGTATCAGATATGAAATTTGAGATTGTGTGATATTTATAAAGAAAATGCTTAAAAGCTAGATATTTCAAAAGATAAAAATCAGCGTCTCAAAAAGCAAAAGACGTTTGATAATGGGGAAAAAAAAGTTTCAATGATGTTTAAACAATTTGCTTGTCTGTACACGTGTGTCGTGTCACACACCACGTCTTACGTATCGTTCTGATCGCTCCGTGAATCTTTGTTTAATGTAAAGTCGTTATTAATCTGGTATGACAAATATGCTACCAACATTGCGGGTGTCGCCCATAATTTCGAAAGTATGCAAGAATACTTGTCACAAAATAAATAATAAATAAAAAAGACCTTGTGTATATAGAAAAAAATAACAGCATTCTTTCTTTCTTTTGATAATAATATCACCCTTTTACATATATTTTTTTTTATTATTTATAAATATCTATAAATAGACATGCCACCCAAAAGATCCTCCACCCGAGTATCATCGTCCGTATCAAAGCGTAAAATCGGAGATTATGTTTTAGGCAAACAACTTGGAAAGGGTGGATTTGGAACAGTGTGGGAAGCTGAAAATCATTCAAATGTGGCCATCAAAGAAATGAACCAACAAAATACAAGAAAATATAGATACGGTCTTCCGGCTGATCTTATTAGAGAAGTGGACATATATTCTAGACTTTCTCATCCTCATTTAATGTGCTTATTCGATTTGATGATTGATGAAGAATCTATATGTATGGCGCTTCCTCTCGCAACAAAAAAAGATCTTTGGTTATACTTGATTGAGCAACACAAAAATATATCATTTGATATGCGCAAGTCGATTTGTATGCAAATCTTATTTGGCATGAAATATTTACATGACAATAATATCGTGGCCAGAGATATGAAAACAGAAAATGTTTTAGTATTTGATTTTGCAACATTTCTCAAAACGAAATGTGACGTTGAAGAAGAGGATGACGAAAAAGAAAATCGTGGAGGAAAAAGACAATTGCTAAAATTGTTGGCACGCAAACATGAAATTGCTAAACATAATATTCCTCTTATAAAAATTGCTGATATGGGTTCGACTTTTGTCATGCCCTCACATATTGACCATATAGAGGAGGATTGTTCATTCGTTGGCACAGAAGGGTATATACCTCCAGAGTCAACGATTACTGGGGTTATGTCATATAAATGGGATATATGGAGTATGGGTGCAATAATATTTGAAATATGTGTAGGTGAACAATGGGGTGTCGTTACTAATAAGTCGATTTTTCATCGCCTGATTGATAAATATGATCGCTCAAATAAACAAAAAGATCTTGATGAAATTCAAAAATATGTTGAAAGAGATATGATGGATGCTTTGGATGATTGGATAATTGGGGATGATGAGGAGAATCCCAATTTTGTTCCCAAATCTCAGAGAAAAGATTTACAAAATCTTTTACAAAGTATGTTTGCATTTCATTGGAATGATAGACCAACTATTGATGAGTGTATAGCTCATCCTTTTTTTCAAAAATATAAAACAATCGTTCCACACGATTTTGAAATTATGGGAGGATGTAAATGGAACCCGTCTCAGAAATTAGCAGATAAAGGAGATGTTCATGTTGATATATCATCATTTGGATCCCAACTTCTTGGCTTGAAGAAAAGAAGAAGTATGGAAATTCCACGATTGAGTTCTCCTCAAAATTTGTTTGAATCAGGACAATATTATAGTCTATATTTGCAACATCGCCGAGATATTTTACTTCGTGTAACAGGATATGACAAGTTTAGAAGATGGTCCGCAAGAAGTTATTTTATGACAGTATCTCTTGCGGATAGATTTATACATGGTGCTATGCGCTCTTTTAAACCTAGAAATTCAAAAGATTTTATTCGTTTACTTCGTATTTACATGGCTGCGTGTATAAATATTTCTTGTAAAGTATGCAGCGAAAACGAAGCTCCTGATATTGCTTCGTTATTACTTTGGGCTGGAGAGGTTCAAGAATGGGACGTAGAACCCGGAATGGATATGATGGTATCTCAAAAGAACAAAAAGACAAACAAAAGATATTCCTTGAAAAAACATTTAGATAAAATGTTTGCAGGAGTTAAAAATCCTCATGACTTGCTTATTCACCAAGAAAAAGAAATAATTGGTGCTTTAAAAGGTGAATTATTTGAAAAGAATATATATGATACAATTGATCCAACAAATTCTGAACAGGTCAAAAAAGCATGGCTTCATACTCTTATGGATACAACTGCCAATCCATCGCATGTTTTGGACATTAAAATTGTTCCATCGTCACTATTTAATCGTTGGTTCAAAAACGACGTTGCTCCAATTAAAGCAATCTCTTATAGATATGCACCTCACGACTCTTCGTCGTCATCATCGTCATCATCATCATCATCGGGGGATAGAAAACAAACGACTTCATCAGCAAGAAAAGATCACAAGGAACTATACGATACATTTGTTAAAAAATGGGGCAAAAATGCCAAATTAGCTAGAGAAGCTGCTGCTGCATATGAACAATCTCAGAAAGATATGTTGAAGCATGTTACTGTGACAATTTATGAAGATTCTATTATACATCATTTATCTTCTGTATCCCCTTATCTTTCCCAGCCTTTACGAGACAGAGGTTTTGCAGATGAAGAAGGTGCAGATGAAGAAGTCAGAAGAGAAGTTGAAGAGATAGAGCGTGGCTTTAGCGATGCCGACAGTGCACAGGAAGATGGAGAGGAAAATGAGGATAACTATTTAGATATAAAAAGACTTAAAAAAGATAAAATGGCAGAGTTTTATTTTCCAAAAGAAAAACCAAAGGCCAAATATAAACTTCGATCACAGGCAGAAAAGGTTCGACAAGACAAAAATATAGGCAGACGTACTATATAATATTTCCCTCCTAATCTTTCTTTTTATCTTTATTTTCATCTCCCTTGACATGTATTATCACCCGAAGCTGTGAAGGATAAAATTTACTCCAACCCTGATTTTGGAATTTCAAGATATCTCCTTCTTTCAATATCTTGTCAGATTCAAAAAAGAATAAAGAGTTATCCAAAAGTTTGATGCTATTTTTGACATTTGGAAGTGTCTGATCATAAGAAAGATACAGACAATAGGTAAGTTGGCCCGTAGTAACATTAATTGTCCAATTGTTCATTTTGTTTTCAAGAATAATAAAGTTGACAAATATATGGGTATATGTGCCATCAATACGAACAGTATTGTTTAAAGATCTTGGATGTACAACAACGTCAATTGTTTTAGTGATTGTGGCACGTCCATTAATACATTCTTTACACTTGATATATTTGTTTGTAAATATGTTCCATACATTCCATATACTGGCATTCGTATCATTAGTATCTACGACACACCCGTCACCTTCACATATTTTGCAACATTCTGTCACTTTTACTTGAATTTTTTTGATACATCCAAAATACGCTTCTTCAAATGTAAGATAAATATTTTTTTCTACGTTGTTACTCCATGCTGACATACTCATACTCGTATCCGTATAATTGCTAAAATATTCATAGTCTTTTGAAATAAAATCTTTTAACCCTTCTATATCTTCACTATCTTCACAATCACATGTATCTTTTTGAATAGCGAAAGTCGGGAAGTTGGGATACAGGGGATTCAGGTTTTTGTTGTGGATATACAATAGACAGTTGTAGCTTTCTTTACTTAGAATGAATTGTTTACATGCAAGCCACGATTTTTTGACTTGATCCGTAGAGTAGTCAGATGCATAGTTGGGGCATTTCAGGTTTAAAACTTTATAATATGATTTGTATTTAGATGATAGTTCAGTTGACATATTGCTTTTGATATCGATCGTTTGATATCGTCGTTTTTATGCGTATTTTTGTTTTGAGTTGAATTGAGCTATTAAGTTGTGATAATCCATCATCCGCCTTCACTAAAACACAATAGACAGAAATTTTGTTTGCAAAAATAAACTGAAAATTCAAAATAAAAAAGAGGCAATGTATCAATTATACTAAAGCAAAAAACAAATTACTCACAACTCATCTGATAGTCTCAATAACTGTCTTTCCTCGCCATCACCAAATTCTTCGTCAACCTCCTTCACAATGTCTTCCGCTTTTTTGTCCGATGCATCTATGTCCATGTCTGAAACGCCTGCTTCTCAAAGTCTCCCTTGCATTGATTACTCCCTTTTCCCATCTTGTACTTCAAATGCGTCATCTTATTTTTCTGGACTCCAAATGATCGATAACGCCAGTTTTACGAGCGGAAATGTTTGCGTCACGGATTCGGATGAATATATAACCGAGATATTGGAACGATTGGCACACACTCCTACTTTCATTCCTCATTTTATTCGAGGATTGTTTGAGGCTTATTTTTACAAGAGTATTGAGCCTGCCCTTGACAACGAGAAAATTAGTTTTGGGATAGTTTCGAATCGCGTGTTTGATTTTATCGCACTTCATCTTCGCATGGCTTCCCCTCCATCTTCTTCCGGAAAAGTAACTTGGACTGATATTAAGCATGAAGCTATCAAAAATGAGAAAAAATTTGTTTTCAGAGGTTCAAACATTACAGATTTTTTGGGTTGGATTTATGCAGGAGCCGACAATTCCATGTCTTTGGATTCGGTGCGTATATTTTCCGCCGTTAACCTAAGTAAGATATCTTATATTAACAACAATCGTCAAGATATTCCAGTGTTTCGCTGGTGTAAGCGAGATCCTAATGCCATTGCCCCCTGCAAGATTCGCCCGTCTGACGTGGGATATGATATCGCGATAATCCGTAAAGTGAAGACTCTGCGCCAAGGTGGGTGGAGAGATATTATCGTAGAGGATTCTATAACGGATGTAGAGACTGGTGTAAAACACAAGCGCGACGTTGTTCAAAAGGTATGGGTTCCTGAGACCATTCTTTATGATACTGGTATTTCTGCTCAACCTCCCCCGGGATGGTTTTTCCAAATGGTTCCTCGCAGTTCACAATCCAAGACGGATTATCGTCTGGCCAACTCTGTCGGAACCTTTGATCCTCCGTATACTGGAAATGTTTATATTGCACTTGATAAGATTGATCCTACTGCTGCCGAACTCGAGTTTCCGTTCACGGGATATCAGCTTACTCTCTTGCCAGTTGTTCACATGCAAGCTGTCGAAGTTTCTCCTGATGAGCTAACCCAGACGGAGCGTGGAGGAAAAGGATTTGGATCTTCCAACGTCGTTTATAACTCATCGACTTCGGATCAAGTAGCCCTGCCTGCGTCTTCTGCATTTGCCAAACTTGAGAAGTGCTAAGTTCTTATGATGTAAATGACTAATAACAGCAAAGAGAAAAGAAAAAAATCATTGTATGTACACATCATCTAGTTTAAAAATTTAAAAAAATTTTATAATTTATTTATTCAGCTATGACAATACAATACCCTCTACCATTGTATCGCTTAGATTTATTGAGGGGTTATGCGTCTGGTGTATCCATCCAATTTTACGAGATCTAGATTGTTGCATGGGACTGTTATCGTGTGTTTGTAACAAGGGACGAATAGTATTTAATTTTGGAGTGGATGGTATTTTATCAAGAACAATTCCCACAGGTTCTTTGACTTCTTTTGCTCGTGCTGGCACCGGTGCCCGTAAAGGCTTCGCGATATTGTCATTGCTATCATGAATTTTTCTGTTATCGTTATTAGCACTATTATTATTATTATTATTATTCGTCATTCCGTGAACAATTATAACATTGATACCAACATCAAACATTCCAAAGGGTAAAGTTAAAGCTCTTAAAATTGGAAATGTATCCCCAAATGCAAGCATCGTCATGCACACGATTGTTAAAACAACAGAAATACACGTGAATATTATATGTTTAATCATCAGACGATGATAAATACTTGATGAAGCTGAAGTTAATGCCGCTCCTTGCCTGAAAATTTTGACCGATTCTTGAGCATTATATAGTGCAGCCGAGAAAAGACAAATAAAACTTATACTTAAACAAGTATTTACAACAAGCATCGTGATTGCCAATTGCGATGGTACATTGAATGCACAAAACACTTCCCTGAATGGATCATTCATTACAATCTTGCCTTGTGATAATATTCCTGTTAAAATCATAAAAAGTGGCACACCTATAATTGTAAGTACAGAAATAATGCGTTCTGCCAATTTAGTTTTGGACAATTTACTATTATATATCATAGATATTACCCTATGAAGAGATGAAGTTGATGGAGCTAGCATTGAACTTAATGATTTATTTGATTTAGTATTGGTATTTTGAACAAGCTTTCCTCTTACGATCAAAAATAAATAAAGCCATAATTTGCTAAATACGTACAACATGGAAACACATCTTAATGTCCATTCGCATGTGCGTTGAGAATAATGACTTGTATCATACAAAGTGACTGACAAGGTTGAAAAGCATGATATAATTAATGATATTACACTTATACCTCTACTTAACCACTTTAATCTGTTGGCCGTATTTTTGTTGCTGCCATTTTTGATTTTGGTGCGAAGACTTTTATTTTTGTCATTATTATTATTTTGTCTATGTAGATATATTACAACTCCTTGCCAAATACAATATATAAATAAAATTAAATTAATAATTGACAAAAACACAAGTACTCCAATAAAAGCAGAAGATGTCATTTTTATCGTTGAGTCAACTTTTTTTTTTGTTAATTATTTAATTTTATATATGGGAGCATCCAACAACACTTGTCTTTTTTTTTTATGATGTATATGCTTTTGTTGTTTATATATTTATATAAAAAATTAATTATTGACTTGTCACAATTACTATCATCAATATATTCATTCATCCATCCTTTTTTCTTCAATTGTGAAAAAAAAATACGTATTGATAAAAAAAACAATGTACTCTCATGAAGGTGAAAAACAATATAATGAAATAGAATCATCAATTATGGAAACAGTTTCTATTGATGATGATTCTAGACCATATTATACAAGAAAAGCAAACATTGCTAGATCTCTTCGTTTTGATTTAATAAGAGGAGTCACATATATTCCTGCCTTTTTATTTGCCATATGCCAATGGGTATGGGAAATTTTTCTGGTGTTTTTTGGAATTCGATCAACATATTCCATAGCGACAGATGATGAATTTGTTAAAATGTTTGATAAAATTTATCCTTTTGGTGAATTTACAACCGAAGAATTAATGTCCTTTCCTGGCAACGATGAACCTGAAGTTGTTCGTGTGTTGAATACATCTGATGTTGAGGTCATGAAAGATAATCAATTTCCTGGTACTTATATGGAACCTGTAAAAATTGTTATGAGAAAAAAAAATACTTCTTCTTCTTCTTCTTCTTCTGAATATGAAATATATTCCATCAATATTCAAAATGTGACAATGCTTTCTTCTCAAAAAAATGATAAAAATACAGATGCATGGGACCTTGCTAAACTTTTTGCATTGAGTGCTCTTCATTACTTTAGATTAATGAAAGATCATCCATATGTCCACATGCAACAAGAGCTTCTTATAGCAGCCACGTTTTATATGTTTGATCCTATCAAGACCAAGAAGAAACATGAAATATATCAATTACTATGTCAACATTTTGATTTTACTTCTGATATTAATTATGGTGTATTGGAAACAAAGAAAAGTCCATTGTACGCTAGAGATTCATCTTGGTTATGCTATGATGCTCATACTGTTAGTAGAGAAGGAAATCAAGATCTTATTGGAAGAGGATTTGAGCAAGCTTCTAGTTCCGCTTCAGCAAAATTTGGTCATCCTACAACTGAAGAATTAGCTCCACATTTTCAGGCTATTTTATCACTGACGACATCTGTAGTAAATTCCATGATGGACAGGATTAGAACATTAGATGACGATGCTTCTCGATTTAAAGAACATGATGATATATTTAAGTGGATAACATTTATTCAAAAACATATGTTTTATCCATCAATGCCAGAGGGACTTGGAGCAGATGGATTTATTGATCGTCCATATTTATCTATGTTGTTGGCTGATTATATATATCGAGTTTCTGTAGTACATTCAGCAGAACATCATTTTATGGCAATAAGTGATCAAAGATATCATCCCATGAGTATTTGGACTCCGTGGAGTGAAAATGTAAAAATTCCTAGATCTAAATTCTTTCCATGGAGATTTGGAGTCAATGCATGGAATTCATCTGCCAAAGTTGTACCCCTTTTCTCTCTTTTAAAACAACTCATGTATAATAATCTGTTTGCAAAATGGACAAATAATTATTTTTTTAATGGATGTTTACATAAAACTATATACGAATTTGAATCAAACAACAAAGATTTACAAGAATCTGCAACAATGTTTAGACAAACGCTTGCTTCTCTACCAGATACATTTTTACCTCCTTCGAGATGTGCTCGTTCGGTTATGTGGTAGACCAATTACCAATTATTACACATTTTCAAATCCTCTACTTTGGACGGAGCAGTCATCCAGGATATGAGATGATACAGGGACTTCGATAGGATCATTGGATTTAATAATAACGTTGCGAAAAAAAATAAGGGATCCCACATATTCGACTCCCTCTTCACAATAGCTAGAAGTATCACGAACCAAATACATTTCCTTAGAGTCATCACTGGATAAATTTTTCTCTAAACTATCAATATCAAAACTACCTGAATTATTTTTTATTTCTCTTGTCACGGCCGTGCTCGGATTCCAATACCACCTCGCATTGGAATCTACAGTAAATTGCAACGACCTGTCTGTCTTCCAGTAACTTTTCTGAAGTGTATACCCATTATCTACTTCTAATATGCTTGCTACTTGATATTCGGCAGTAAAGACGGCTCCATGGAATATGCAAGTAGGAGAAGATCGAGATTTTACAGTATCGCACAAATCGATTAGATCATTTTTCAGATTTGAAAGTGTATACTCGTCCTGTTTTAGCTTTTTATAAGTATTTTCCATATCAGATTTAATTTTTTTGTACTGAGTCAATTTTTGTTCAGCTTCCTCGCGTATTCTTTTGCGATCATTTTGATTCTTAGAGAGAATGTCCGAGCAGGGCGAATCAGAGGAAGAGGAAGACATTGTTTCGATCAATTGTTTATCTTTTTTTGTTCACTTGATTGGGAATTGGGATTGGGATTTTGGTGAAAAGTGAGCTTGGTTTTGGTCCTCGGTCTGCAAGTTTTTGATGCATACATTTTTTATTTAAAATTTCTAAAAATTATTATTACTTTTTGAGACAATTTATTTACTTCGTCGTCGCTCGCATATTTCATACGCATTTAATAGGCAAATAATCCAATAAGACAGACATCGTCGTTTTTATTATTACTACTGTTATGTCTGTATTCATTGCAAACAAGCAAGCTTTTGGAACTTATAAACTACGCCATCAAGATTGTGAAGATGCTGTTTTATTTGCTATCAAAACTGGATATAGGGTGATTGATACAGGCGTCGTTTATAAAAATCATGTACAAGTTGGTAAAGCAATTCAAAAAGCTATCGAACAAAAAATATGCACTAGAAAAGAAATATTTATTACAACTAAAGTCTTGAATCAAGATCAAAAATATGGAAGAGAATCAATCATAAAATCTATAAGCAAGTCTCTTAAAGATTTACAATTGGATAAAATTGATTTAATCTTGTTGCACAGTTATATGGAAGACAAGTGGGAGGAAGCTTGGAGCACACTTGAAGAATTAAAAGATATGTCAATCTGTTGTCATATAGGAATCAGTAACTATTATGGATCTCAAGTGGAATGTTTAATGAGATCCCCCATACGCAAAACGATTCCTTTTATAAATCAAATAGAGATTAGTCCTTATCACATGCCTCGTAAAACAATCAATATTTGTCAAGACTTGGGAATTATTGTTCAAGGACACACACCTTTGATCAAGTCTGAAAAAATGTTTGATCCTCTTCTTGTTCAATTATCTTGTAATGAAAAAATTTCGGTTGCACGACTTTTGTTGGCATGGTGCATCTCTAAAAATTTTTATTTTGCAGTTAGATCTCAAAATGAAAATCATATCAAAGAAAATTGGGATACATCTGTGGTTCCTCCCCAACTTTCTAAAGTGACAGTCGACGCTCTTGACAATATTAAAGAGATGTATGTTACTCATCCCACGCTTATTAAACTAGACAAAATGGAACATTGTGCGCTATAGTGAAAAAAAAAATGTAATGTATTGTGATTTTATATTATTATTGTAAATAACTAGCCAAGACATATATAACATTTATATATTTACATAAAAGATGACAGTGGGGCGCGATGTATTTCAGAATGTGAAATATTGGGGGCGGATTCGGTACTACGATTTGTATGGCCTTCGGTAACAAGTGAACCAGTAGCTTCTCCATTAGAATATACACGATCTATTTTGGCTCTAGTCTCTGCCAGAAAACCAGCAGGCAAATTGACGGTATCAGTCACGCGATAATATTGCCACGTGAAACGAATAGGAAAACGTTCATCACGTTCAATATCTATATTTATTGGAAAGCAAAAAAAAAAAACAAATGATACTGGTTTTAAATGCATCGCTTGTTGTTCTAAAATATAAATATAAATCGATGTTGGAATTAACAATTCCTTAGTCCTTAAACAGTGTGAATGGGTGATACACTTTTGTTTAAACAAATCATAAAATTCGAAAATCGTCAATATCTCATTTAACAGTGGCCAAATATTATGTTACGTTACCTTACCTTTTCAAAGCCTAAATTGAGATCACCTTTAGTGGAATAGTCTGTGATATAATTTCATCAACATCACTTACATTGAATGGTAATTGGTTAATTTCTCAAATGATATGATGATCGATAATTTAATTTCCACGGTATGTGAGTTTATTTGATTTTTCGTTTGTGGGGGGAAATGAAATATCAAAATATTGCTACAACTCTTTGTTTTTATTTGTGAAACTATGAATTATGTTTTCATATTTCATTTTCTTACTTGTATTTTCCCTTTTTTTTATAGGCGTTTTTACTGCTATCATCATTATCATGACTGAACATAAAAATCAAAGTGACATAATTTCAAAATCATCATCATCATCAAAATCAACATCATGCAATAAAGAGGTCGAACTCAAATTTCGCATGCCATCATCATTGTCTGTGTTTGAATATCCAAAAAATTGGGATATTTCTTTTGAAATTAATCAATATTATCTGAATGTTTCTTCTCCGTCTTCTAAAAAAACTATTGAAGAGCTTGTGCCGTGCTTTGATTCAAATAATTGGAATAATATAAAGGAGGTAAGAATTAGAAGTAAATCACTTATTATCAATAAAGAAACGACTTATACTCTCACGTTGAAAAGTAGCGGAGGTCTTTCTCGAGACGAGTATGAAAATCAAATTACCAAACAGGAATTTGATTCTTTACTTCGCGGATATGCAGTATCCCATATTCATAAAATAAGATCGGTTTTAAATTGCTCCACCATTTCTCCTTTGAAAGAAGTCAAAGACCCAATTGTTTATAAAGAACTGAATTTTGAATTCGATGTATTTGTCGTTCCTCCTTCTTGTCCCGATTTAATCGAAATCGAATTTAATCCGGAAAAATTTTCTGTACCAGAACTCACCGCTTTAGCAAAAGCCCATTTTGGTTCTGATATTGTCAATGTTACGGAAAACAAATTTTACAAAAATGTAAACCTCGCAATGGTTTTATAAATATTCTTTATATATTTGACATTGTCTTATTGTATTCAGTACAATTGAATGCATACACTAATCAATTAATTAATTATAACATTATTGGTGTAACATATGTAGCAGTTTTGTCTATAAAAAGGAAGGCATCTTCATTTTATGGTTAATAGTTGATTTTTTTCAAACGACTTCTGGAAATTCCAGAACAACGGAATAAAATTTCCGCAGATTCCGCAAGTCCGAGAATACAACCACATTTGCACCTGCTGCTCTTTTTTCCATCCTTTGCAAAAGGGCACAATTCCATCCCCCCTCTTTTTTTTTCAACCTAATCCCAATCAAAGCAACTTTCACACTCTCCTTTCCTCCTCTTCCCCACCCAACCATCTTCTCATCTCGCACTGTCCTCTCCTCGCACTCCCCCCTTCCCTTTTTTTTTGACTTTTTGCTCACGCGCAACACACCAACTAAAACCTACTTTTTTTTTCCTTTTTCACAAGCCCCTTTCATGTTCCACCTCAACTCCCTCTCGGCGCTGAAAAGAGGCCGCCAGCGCCACTCTCCTTTCTCCAAAATGCGGCAGCAGCAACAGTCATCTCGCTTGCTCAACCTTGAGAAAAAGAGATCTGACAGAGATCATTTGAGCAAACAGGCTCGGGTGGCCACCATCTCGGCGTTGCGCCTCAATCTATCTTTGGACAATAACAGCAACATCCTCAGCACTTCTTCTTCTTCGGCCACCATCTCTGCGGCAGCCGCAGCCGCCGAATCTCCTTATGTTGCTGCGACACCCTCTTCTTCGCGCGCTGCTTCTGTCCCCAGTGCCGAAATGTTTTCTTCATCTTCTCCTTCCTACACACCGTCCCCTACTTTTCCCGCCGATTCGATGCTCTCCCCTTCCTACAGCCCGACTTCTCCGTCCTTTATGCAGCTCCGTTCTCTTGTGATTCTTCCTTCTCCTTCTCCTTCTTCTGGCTCACAGGCTTCTTCGCCACGTCATCCTCGCGCACACGTCTCCGTCTCGGCAGATCCTAACTGGGTGTTCGCGGCACCTTCTTCGCCGCTTTCTGCTCCGGACATCATCGCCAAGCACAAGCACAATCGTTCCCAGTCCTCCAAGGGAAGTGCCGTTTATGACGCGACAGCATGCAGAATTCTTCTCCTTTCAGGATACTACCACCTACCCCATCTTTTCTACCCGGGCAAGGTTCTCTACAAGTCGGATATCATTCCTCTGTTCTACGATTCTGCGATGAGCAGCAAATGCGCGAAGAAGGTCGTTCAGTTGTGGAACAACTTCAAGATCGGCGCCTGTCACATGTGCTATGAAATGTGCCAGACGGAGAAATTCTACAGCGAGAATCACCTTCCCATTTGCTACGGCTGTCGCGAGAAGGAGAAAAAGACCGTTGAAAAAAATATCGACAGTCTGTTGACCGCCAATGGAAAGTTTTCAACCATCTACGAAAACCTCAGCAAGCGCGTGGGATGGTGCAACCAGTGCTCCCGCATTGCCTATGGCTTCGTCCACGACGGCTCCGAGCTTAGGTGCTATGCTTGCGAGAACGAGTCTGTTCGTCTTTTCGGGCATTGCAGCTCTGCGCATGCATTTGGGTTCGCTGCCTGCGACGAGTCTTCCGACAACCGCTGCTTTTTCTGCAAGAGCACCACCAAGGAAGAATACGAGAGACGCCCGGAAAATGCGGACATGCTCGCGACCTCTCGGCTGAGGGCAAAGATCATGATGGTCTCTGAGGCGGCCGTGCAGGAAGCTCTCGGAAAGGATCCCAGGAGTTTCAAACATGTTCTCTTGGATAACATTATGCTCAAGATTCGCAGCGATCGAAGTCTCGCCCCTTTCATTAAATCCTAAAGCTATTCAAAGGCTCTTCGTCTTCCTTCTCTCTCTCTCTCTCTCTCTCTCTCTCTCTCCTCCTCTGATTCTCTATCATTTACCTTCATCATCTTCCATTGTACATAGTCGGACTTTAACTCGGATACATAGTGCACTACCATTTCCCTTAAATAATTTAATTTGGAAACTTGATTATAATAATTTTGCCAGCTTAAAAAATGAATAAAGTCTAATAAAAATGTGCCTAATAAAAAGGTGTCTAATAAAAAGGTGTTTAATAAAAAAGGTGTCTAATAAAAAGTTGAACAATTAATATTGAGGTTTAGGGAAAAAGTAATCACGAGGTCCGAATATTTGTGATGCACCCAAAAGTTTTGCAACATTGTAAATACAAATATCTGGATATAAAAAATGTGAAATGGACGAGTGTATATTTTTTACATATTTCCGAAGCCTATATTGCCGTTGTATTTTGATAATAAATTTATTCCAATTAAATCCATAAAGGCGATTAAACATATCATCAACATTTTCTCCTTTTCTTGGGCGATCTATCTCATTGATAGTAAGAAACCGATCATAATAGAAAGATATAATTTTACGAATTTGAGGATCACCGACATAAAAATATGGTCCGACATTCAAAATATGAATATAAGCATGAGGGCTGATAATATGAGGAAAAGAAGCCAATGGAGTATCGATGATATTTATATGTTTATATCCGAGTGGTGACCCGGGAGGAAAGTTTTCAAATTTTTTGAGACGCGCAAGATGAATAGCTTCCAAACTGGTGTTATAAAGTAATGTATTTAAACCAAAACCAGACAAAGAATCACAAGAGAGTGCTTCAAAAGAACGACAAACAGGAGCTTCAACGCTCTTTATATTTTTGCATTTTCTCAAAAAGAGGTGGGTACAACAATCAAGATGAGGAAGATTTGACCAAGGAACTTTGTTCAAAGAAATATACTTTAGTGATTGCAAAACAGTAATATTTTTGAAGACATCTTCAAATTGTACCAATTGTGGCGTTGAGGAAAATCCACCACCATAATCCAAAGTAAGGGAGATTAAACCATCAGGAAGTATAATACGAAAATGTGATAACTTGTCTATATCTTTAACAGTAAGTATACGAAGACTTGTCCATCCCGAAAAGTCGATAACACTTTCGGAGCTAGTCCATTCGAATGGAGCCCATTCCAAAATTTGAATATGCGGCATATTTGGCAATTCTTTACTGCAAATTTTAGCCGCAACAAAATCAGTTTTGTCAGCACATTGATGAAAAATCGAAATGGGTAATTCTGTTGAACTTGAATCGAGTAAAAAAGAGCTTCCTACAACTTCTGTGTATGTAGGATAGCGTGGTACACAAAAGTTGTACGACTTTTCTTTTCTCCAAAATGTAATGTTATCATTCCAAAATTCATACCCACCTTCAAATAATGTAACTCTACGAATACACTTGTATACACATGTATATAAATGTCGCAACTGTGGATCTAAATTTTCATCTTCGTGATCGTTACTTCCAAAAAAATCATTTTCTGGCCAATAATAATGTCGATTACGTTCCATCTGTTTCATCGTACTAAAAGTTTTGCCTACAAATGACGGTTGATAAATTATTTTTTCTTCGTCAAATTCATACATATAGGGGTGATTCTGTTCCGTGATAATTTGGTCATCGTGAGACAATTGTTCTGTAGGGGGTTTAAATGGAGCAACAAGCCTTTGCTCCTTGTAATCCGACAAATTGACATTTTCGTCGACATTCATTTTTTAGTTAAATATTACTTTTATGTAAAGGGTTAATATGTCTGTATAAAATATGGACAATATATTTAAACAAGAAACAGATGAAATTTAGATTTTCAATTATACAAACAAACAAGGTCAGTCACCTAAGACAATGGTTCACGCTATTCTCAAGTGAAATTTCCAAAAGATAGAACAAACAACAAATATACATTTGCATCAAGTTTTCAACTGTTACTATCTTCTTCTTCTATTTACGTTATAAAACAAACAAACAAATAACATCAACATTTACTTTGCGAGTTCTTCATTTTTATTTTTTGAAGATGAAGAATCTTTCTCGTCATTTTCACTTTCTAAAAGTAAACAGTCCTCCTCGTTTTCAGCCCTCGTCATTTTTCGCTTTCTTCACTTTCTGAAGAAGAAAGATCGTCTTCATCTTCACTTTCTGAAGAAAGGCTAGACGAAGGAGACTTGGCTTTTTTATTATTGGTACGATCAGAAATCCACTTCCATGTAAAGTTAGTTTTTAATACACAATTATTAATCAACTTTGATATTTCATCTTCGCATCTGGCCACTGCTATATTGATTTTCTTATCGTCATTTTCATATGCAATTATCAAAGTTCCAGTCTCCAGTGCAATTTTAATTTTACACGAAGGCTCATCCATATATTGGTCACGGAATATATAGTCGGCAAATTGACCTCGATTAGCCATCTTAACAAGGGCTTTAGCAGACTCTAGCGTATTGCGTACATTTTTGAGAGATACCCAATTTTTCCAATGTTTTTCATTGGTGTCAGCAAGTCCAAGTCTTTTGGGGTTGGCAATATCAAAAATTCCGTGACTACGTAACATAGCCATCGCCCTTTTATAAGCCAAATACTCTGATTTGCAAAATTTCACTCCGCGATCAACATAAGGGCGTTTATAATCCGGACATGCAATTGCATAGTTTACAATCCATTTACGATTTGCATTGATAGTTGCAATAATTCTTTTTGCTTGTTCGATGGGATCACTCAGTATTGCTGTCGATACTGGCGGTGCTATCGATAGTTGTGGTGCTATCGATATTGGTGGTGCTATCGATATTGGTGGTGCCATCGACGTCGATGTTGTTGATCTTGATACCAGCGGTAACGGTATGGACAAATCATCTTCTTCTCTTTTTCTTTTTGTCCCACTGAAAAATGATGTTATTAATTGGGTTTTTGTTTTGGCGTTGGTCAACATTGAAAAGAGCTGTTAGACAGTAATAATACGAATACGAATAAAAATAGAAACAAAGCGAATCAGTCTTGAGTCTGAATTGCAAAGGTCAATCAAAAAAAAAAAGATATCAGTAGATGTATTGATGGATCTTAGAAATGTCGAAAAAAGAAATTTTATATTAAAAAGAATATGATGTCTAGGCATCACAAGTTATAAATTAAGATCATAGATATACAATCCATTGCAAAATTACTATCGTTAGGAATTAGAAATTGCCCAATTTATCGCCAACAAATAAAAAAAATGTTTGCCATTGCCAAATTACTTTCATCCATCTTTTGCAAAAATAATAAACAAAAAGTTGTTGATGATGACGACGATAATGATGATGATGGCAACAATAATTTGCTTTTAATAAAGCGTTTTCAAAAATGTGTCGATTATATTATTCCCTGTGCTGGAAGGTTTTTGGAAAATGGGACTATTTTACCGGCTTGGCGAACAAAGCTCCATATGTCTTTGGAAGATCTTATATACAAAGCACACTTACCAGAGACAAAGTCTCGAATTTTTGAATTGGCAAGCACCATTCCCACAAACACAAGTCTTTACATGGCGGTGCATTGTCTTGCTCTTATTCCTAAAGCATGGAATCAAGAATTAGCACGGATAATTACATCCCTTGATTTATTAAGAAAGAGAAAACGCACTATTCACAAAAAATGTCGGAGGCGTTTTGGGGTAATTGATATTTTGATACCAATGCATGACACTGAAAATTGTGAAGGCCTAAAGCTTTTGCGTAATGATCTTGTGCAAATAACTCTCACAAAAATGAGTAAAAAGTACAAAATTAAATGGGTTCTCGTGGCTAACAATAATGTTGTGTTATTTAATTCAAAAATATTTTGTTTGGAAGCTTGGAGTTTGGATGATGATCATAATGATGATGATAAGATAAAAACTCGACAATAGAATCATTTATGTTTTGAAAGCTTATTTTTTTGATTATTTATTTATTTAAATCTAGTATACGTTTGTTAAAAATAACATAAAATAGTTTTTATTTATTTACTTGCTTACTTTCTGCATCATTGCATATCATCACGTATTTAAAAGGAAAACAAGTAAAGTACAAATCGTAGAGTATTTACCAAATGTCAAATATTAATTTTTTAAAACTATGCACCAAGTTTATGGATGTCTGTGCATGCATTCCATTGACATTAGATTCTCCAAAGAAAAAAAAGAAAAGGAGACATAATTGTTGTAATGATGAAAGCGGCAGTAGTGACCAAGATTGCAATAATAATGACAGTGAAGAGGATTATTGTGAACCTGATGATGGTATTTGGAAATTAGGTAAAGTTTGGCAAATTAAAGTTGTTGGTGGGTCTCCTGATAAACATCTTGTCAAAAAAATTGCGAAAAACAAGTGGAAAGTTTTGAATAATCCTCTGGAGCTTGATAAACTGGTCTTGTTTTATGACAGGAAAACAAAATCTTTTTATTTACATCATTCAAAGGGTGATTTAGGTAAGTTACAAAGGACTCCCTTTCCGACCCAACATTCGTCTTGTTGAAAAAAAATTATCTTAAATTGTTGCCTATTGGCTCTTGTACACATTAGTTGAAAAAATATATTTATTTTGATTTTTTTTTTTATTTTATCATTATAAATATCAAATTGATTGATTGATTTTCGTTTTCATACATTCATAACTTAACATATCACACTGACAAACACAATTCCTTCCAAAAACCAATACCAAAACAAAAAGTATTACAGCATGGATAATAAGGACAACAATTCAATTCAAAATGACATAGGAAAGTCTTTATCTGTTTTGGAAGCTTCGCCAATTCCTCCACCTAAAATGTGCTATCTTTGGCAATTATATGTGGATGATATGTTAACTGCCGACGAAGTTTATCAACTTATTAAAGACCCTACAAGAGATTTTTCGACTTTTGATACCTATCATAAATACACTGACGGTACAAATCTCGGGTGTGGAGAAAGTCAAAAAAATGTTGAAGTAGAATTGCTTGAGAGTGATTCTGTAGGATTTAGAATAAATTGCATAGCTATTACAGCAATCGACGAAGGACATCTTGAACTTTTATATACTTTTATAGATAATGGTTACTATGTAAAAACATGCGAGTCATACCCAAATAAGCATTTATATAAACGTATACTTGATAGTTGTAACCTTTCTGATTTTCAAAAGTCAGCGGTTGTCCAAAATCTATTACGTCGTGGTATTGAACTTGAAAGCTATTTTGCTCAAATATTTTTCCATAAACTTGTATACACAAAAGCATGGAATGTTTGGATGGATATGGGTTTGAAAGCGAAAGCTAGTACAAAATGTCTAAATTATATTGAAATTGACGAATTTTTGTGTATGATCGATCCAACCGAACAGTTGTTATGGATCAAAAAAAACACCTGTTTTATTCCACAATGTGTATTTGCATTCCATACAAGTGAGCAAAGAGCAAAAATATTGCAAATTATAACTAATGTATGGACGGATAAACTAGATTGGACCGAAGCCGGTATTACTTTAGAAAATGCTATATCGCACTGCGATTGGGCATGCGCAAGATTCATGCATGAAGTTTTGAGTATGCGTATCAAAAGTGTCTTGTGTGTATCAAAATTATTGACTGGATCTTTTTTTACAAAAGATTATAATACTGAAACTACTACTCTCGAACGGTTTCAATTGCATGCATCTATGAGTATAATAAGAGAATGGGTTTTTAATGTTTATAAAAATATAATCAAAGAACAATGGAAGAAAGATTGTCCTGAAATTATAAACAATTCTATTTATTTTCCAGCATTTAAAGATTTTAACTATGCTTGGATTTCAAAAAAGCTCAATTTTGTTTAGGGAACTTGTAATGTTAGTGATATTGGTCTTTGATCAATTACTGAAGTATATACTATTTTTTGTGCTCCTACGTCATAATGAAACTCATAGAACGAACGATATTCTCTCCCTGGTACAGTAAACGAACCTGGTGCTAAAAATGTTATATTTTCTATTTCCGCACTATCTTCATAATCAAAAAATGTGAATGTTTTGTCAGACTTCATTAGAACGGTTGAATAAGTTGGCATGCCATTTATGTCCAAAAACATTTTTGACCTCCACAAACCAGCTACTGGAAAATCACTTGGTTGAATTACAATGACTGGGGGAGGTGTATCTCCTGGAATGGTAGACGACACGCTAGCATTTATAATGACGTCTACAATTTTCAACTTTAGAAACCAGTGTATTTCTATGTCATCATTAATCCATGCTTTTAATTGGCCCGGTTTAACTCCTCCTCCAATTTCTTCAGGCACTTTCGTCAGTGTTTTATTTATTGGTCCAAAAACAATTTCAGGTTTTGAGTTATATATTACTAGTGTTGCTAATTTTGTAGATGAGTTGACGGTTACTTTAGCATAATATACATTTCCATCATATTTTATATAATCTACATATCCTTGATAGTGATATGTCGTGTTATCCTCCTCCTCTGGAATAATTATTACTGGATCATCATCATCATCATCATCATCCTTTTTATTTCCAGTTAGAAAGCTGAAAAATTCAGGAAAATAAAACATAGAGACAGAAATACCTACAAGACAGGCTCCAAGCGAAAGGAGTATCATTTTATTACTATTTTGAGCACTTTCAAATTTCAACTTTTTTTGAAGGGCCTTTTTCCTTTTGTTTTCTGTCATTTGTTCAAGTGTGACTATATCTTATCTTTTTTGTTTTTTTTTGTCCGTCTTTCTTGTTGCTACTTTCTCTTTATTTATTTATTTTTCTTTTTATTAATCAATAAGGAGACAAGAATAAGAATATGGAAAAGATTGCTAGAAATTTCATCGGATGCCAAATGTCGATATCGGCGTTTACTTCGACATAACAATTGATAATTTTGTTATTATTTTGTTATTATTTTTAAGTTTTGAGTTATAACTTGAGAAGAAAGACAATAAAAAATGAATTTAGCTGCTGATGTTGTGATACAACTAATCATGCAATATTGCACTTCAAAAGAAATAATTTCATTGACTCAATCAAGTAGAAAGTTAAACAAAAACTCACAACACAAGTTTTCATGGAAACACTGTGGCGCAATCGCATTAGATATAAATAAAACAAATTATAAAAATTCCGGCATTCTCCCAAAATTATCAAAGTATGTCAGCGTAAAAGTCAAATGTAACACTAGTGATATACATTGGGTTAGAAATATACCCAAACTATCAACACTTGTTTTTGAGGATGAATCCCAAGATCTAATTGAATTTTTATTACATAGCAATGATATTCCAATGGATAATCTTTCAACTCTCCAAATTCTTACAGAAGAATATGACAAAAAGAAAGCGCAAGAAGGCATACCCGTTAATATTTTTGAAAATTGTTTTCAAAAAATGAATATGCTTCAATATCTTACTATTAGTTATATAAATGTTTCGCAACTAAAAGCTTTATCAAGTTTGCCTCAATTAATTTATCTGGAATTGATTGTTGAATATGACGGTAATGATTATGAACAAGGCCTCCTTTCACAGGCACAAATATGCCTTCATCGGGGTATTATGTGTGGCTTGACTAACTGCAAAATTCTCAAAACTCTTCATATTAATGCACAATCTAATTGTCCCAAAGTGACAATGAGTATAGCAGACAGAAAAAAGGAAGAGAAAGAAAAACAAGAAATTTGCATTAATTTCAATCATTTGCAATTGACAAATATTTCAATCATTTGCGAAATTCAAGACCAATTACAGGAATGGTCGTCCATGTGTTTCAAAGTATTAACAATGCATAATTGTCGTGGAATAGGTAATGACAATCATTTACTACAAGCGCTATCTTTGATAAATGGACTTTCCAAAATAAATATCACCAGTGAAAAATCCAGTCATCACCGTCAACATGATTATTTCAGTATAGATCGTTTATATAAAAACGTGAATCAAATTACAAAACCAAATCATGATCAGGTATGTATTCAAAAGCATATTTTACTTGATTTTAAAAATTGGATGGAGTTTGCATGTGGTATAACAACAACAAGTGGATATTATGCACCGCCACCCAAATACTATTTCAAGTGGATTGAATATATCAGGGATATGGAATCGCAATTAACAGAAATTTTTTAACACTTATAGCACGAGCACGTATTTATGATGTTCATCAGAAAATCAATTTTTATAAGAAAATGGGTAAAGACGGTGAGACATATTACAATTATTTACGGTGTCAAAAAAAAAAAAGGAAATTGATTATTGTTCATTTTCTTTTACTTCTTCGTCATCTTTTACTGTTTTAAAAAAATTGAGTTTTTCCATGACTTGTGGAGTTTTCTCCCATGAAACAAAATGATGATTACAAACTGGTACATATTTTTCTCCTGAACCCAAAGCAATATCAGGACCATCTAATATTTTTTCTCCATTTACATGACAAAGATTATAAATTGCTTTTTTATTACAAAGAATACAAGTTGTGATGCACGGTTCTTCTATTGAATCTGCCACTTCTAATATTCTTGCAGAACCTTCAAATAACTTGGTTTTAAAAGTTGATTTGAGACAATATAAAATAATAGTTATTTTATCTGCCAGTTTTCTAATTTCATTTACTTCTTCCACTTTGAGAAATTGTGCCTCGTCAATAAAAATACATTGTTCTCCGTTTATTTGAAACTCTTTTATGTCATTTACTGAGTGAATTAACATGTCCACTTTAATTGAACTTCCATTTCGCGATTTAACAAATTGTGTTCCATTTCTATTATCTATTGCAGGCTTCCAAACTTGTATTTTTTTACCTTGATAAATATAACCTTTGGCATCATTGATTAATGCTGAGCTTTTTCCACAATTTACAACTCCATGACGCATTTTCATTTTGGGCATGTTGAAAAATTGTATAATAATATAATACAAAAAAAAAAGAAAAGCAAGTATGTGCAATGTAAACAAAGCAAGTGTGCAACGTAAAACAAATAACAGTTTAAAGTAGTGAGTAAATTAAAATTTCTAAAAATACAGTTCACCCATATAACCGAGATAACCGAGACAAATGAAATTGGATTGTAAAACTGTTATTACTCGAGATAGATTGAGCCAGGCTTAAATAACATATTTCCACTATGTGTAATATATGTAATACCATCTCTTTCATAACTTATACTGTAAATTATTTTTGCATTCATGGCGTCATATTCCAAAGTGTAAGTGCTAACTCCTGATATCGTAAACGGCCCTGGCACTTGAAATACCCCATTTAATCTATCATCAGAAAGCCATCGATCTAATTTGAAAGAATGGTCCGCTTTTAAATATACATTCAGAGTGGCTTCAAACTCCAATTTGCCTGGTGGAACATCTGACCAAACACCCGTGTCAGGATAAACTGGGCGCTTTGGAATATCAATAATTTCAGGACCAATGGCAATCGTTGAAGTTGGAATATTTGGAATGTTTAATTCAATTATATCTTTTTCCCACCTGCTTTTACGGAAAGTAATTGATATATTATCCGAAAAGTCAGCTTTCATGGCAGGACCGATTAAAGGAACAAGTGGTAAATTTGTAAAAGTTGCCTTGGCAAGTTCAAAAACAATTTTAGAATCTGAATCATATATAATTAAACTTGCTGCTCTTGTTGTTCTATTTGCCGTTGCCTTTGCATAGTATAACATTCCATTGCTGTCTTGTTTAAAATCTACACGTCCTTGAAAATGTAAGGTGATACCTTTATCTATTATTACACCTCCCCCTTCGTTATCATTATCACTATTTTTGTTTCCGGTTAAAAAACTAAACCAATCGGGGTATACATACATTAAAGCTGCTACTCCAATAATACAAGTACTGAATAAAAGAAGTAGGATTTTATTATTATTAGCATTATCTATCAATTGCTTTCTTTTCAATCTTTTCTTTTCAGAAGAAGAAGAATAGGACATCAAATTGTTTGTATTTTGTAACACCAATTGTTTATTTTGTCAAAATTTGTTTGTTTTTATATATATATAATGTGTTGAACAATATTTATCGCAAATCGCAAATTATGTGTATCACAAATTAATATTTACGCGACTATTTATCAACTTGCGAATACACAAAGAAAAGTAAGTAAGTGAGAAAATTTGTTACAATTAAGGAGGTTCCATTGTTACCAATCTATTAAAAATTTGCCCATCCCGCTTTTGCAATATATTTTATCTTTGAGCTTTGGGTATCATACGTAAATGTAAATTCAAAATTTCAATCACCTACAAGCATAAAAGACACAGAAATCGAAACAAATGAATTTCTTGTGCGCCCGTTACCACGTGTTATTTGTGCTAGGCTTAAATGTCATAATTCCGTGCATCTGATCATTAATAAAGTAAATTATTTTTGCATTCTTAGCGTCATATTCCAAAGTGTAAGTATACAAGTTGGATATTGTAAATGGTCCAGGAACTTCAAATACTCCATATACTTTATCTTGCGAAAGATATTGATATAAATAAAAAGAGTGATCCTCTTTTATAGACATGGCCAAAGTGGCCTCAAAATCCAATTTGCCTGGTGGAACATCTGACCACAGACCTGCGTCAGGAAAAATTGGGCGCATAGGAATGTCAATAATTTCAGGACCAATACCAATTGTTGAAGTTGGAATGTTTGGAATGTTTAATTCAATCACATCTTTTTCTACCATGTTTTTACGTAGCGTTATTGATATATTATCCGAAAAATCAGCTTTCATGGCAGGACCGATGAAAGGAACAAGTGGTAAATTTTTAAATGTTGCCTTGGCAAGTTCAAAAACAATTTTAGAATCCGAATCATATATAATTAAACTTGCCGCTCTTGTTGTTCTATTTGCCGTTGCCTTTGCATAGTATAACATTCCAATACTGTCTTGTTTAAAATCTACACGTCCTTGAAAATGCAAAGTAATTCCTTTATCTATTATTACACCTCCCCCTTCGTTATCATCATCATCATTATCACCATTTTTTTTTCCAGCTAAAAAACTAAACCAGTCGGGATATACATACATTATAGCTGCCACTCCAATAATACAGGCACTGAATAAAAGAAGTAGGATTTTATTGTTATTAGCATTATCTATCAATTGCTTTCTTTTCAATCTCCTCTTTTCGGCAGAAGAAGAAGAAGAAGAAGAAGACATCAAATTGTTTGTATATTGTAACACAAATTGTTTATTTTTCCAATTTTTTATATATTAATTGTCAAAATTTGTTTGTTGTTTGTTGGTTTTATATATTTAACGTGTTGAACAATATCTATTACAAATTATACGCAATCACAAAGAAAAAAGTAAATCAGTAAATTTTGTTAAAATTAGGGAGGTTGCATTGTTACCAAACTATCAACAATGTTTCCATGCTTCTTTGCAAGATACTTGATCTTTGAGCTTTGAGTGTCATATGTAAATGTAAATTCAAATTCAAAAGTACCTCCAAATATAAAAGACACAGATTCTTGACCACTTTGGATTGGTTGAAATTGACCAGAACAACTGGAATCAGTAAACCAATCATAAAACGAAAAGCTTCCATCAGACTTTAAGTCCAAAGTTGAAGTTCCTGGCGTGCCAATTGCATCCCAGATATTTGCTCTCCAAATACCAGTTGCTGGAAATAATGGTATTCCGGCCGGGGGAGGTGTATCTCCAATAACCATCGTTGATAAACCTGCTGCTCCACATTGTACTTGCATATATTGAGTGTCTGTGTACCATATCAATGATATGTTACTCCCATATCCTCCTGATAATTGATTTGGTCTGAATCCACCACCAGTCACCTTTGGTATTTGTGTTAATTTGTCCGTAACTGGTCCAAACACAATTTCAGGGATGGAATTATATATTGTTAAAACAGATGCTTTGGTTGTAGAATTAACTTTTATTTTAGCATAATATTTATCTCCGTCGTTTTCTCTGTAATTTACAGATCCCTGAAAATCAAAAGTTGTTCCAGGATCAGGTAGTATAGGATCATCGTCATCATCGTCGTCATCATCAGGTTTTTTTTCTCCAAATAAAAAAGTAAACCATTCCGGAAAGTAATACATGGTAACAGATACTCCTGCGACCACTGTGCCTAGAAGTAGAAGTAACATTTTATTATTATTAGCATTTTGAATAAGCAATTTTCTTTTTTGCCTCTTCTTTTCAGAAGAAGTTAAAGGTTTTGATTTAATTTTTCCAGACATATTATATTATTTCTCAATCTTGGGAAAAAAAGATATTTATATTGATTTGATTTGATTTAATTCAAGAAAAGGGAGGAAAAAAACTTAAATGAACAAACAACGGCAAAAGAAAAAGGAAAAAAACAATCTTTTATTTAAATGTCTACACAAACAATAATAAATCAACATTAATTCAATAAAGAAAATCAATTGGATGGAGGAGTCATTGTTCTGATTAAATCCGGTAAAACATCAGAAAAGAACTGAAATCTTCTTATTGTTTCATTATATTTAATCGTATACGTTATATGACGTAGCGAGTCAGTGAATATAACTTGTGGTGATACAAATGTTCCATTATACGAAGCATCATGGTTGTTATCATAAAATTCAAATGTATTATCAGAATTTAACTTGAATGTTGACGTCTCTGGGCTGTGGGTTGTACTGTTTAAGAAATTGACAGACCATAATCCAATTAAAGGCGATGTCGGTTTGCCAGTTGGAGGAGGTGTATTTCCAATCGCAAGTGTTGATGTGAATGAAGTAGATTCAAAATGTAAAGATAGACTCTCTCCACTTTGTTTTATATTTTTCCAATTCAATTTTATATCGCCATCTGCAAAGGAAGTCTCCAATTCATCTGGTTTATAACCTGTACCAACTGGTGCTAAAATTTTAAATAATGTAACTTGGCTTGGACCATACACTATTGTAGGAACAGAATTATAAATAGAAATAGTAGCTTTGGATGTATTTTGATTGACTGTTACTTTGGCATAATACTCTTCATCATATCCTGTCGTATAAGGTACACGTCCTTGAAAAAAATGATTATTAGGATCTGTAGTTCCGTCATCATCATCATCATCATCATCGTCATTTGAGCCTTTACCGAAAAAGAATGAAGGATAAAAATACATCGCGCATAGAACAGCAACGGTAAAACCTCCAAATATCCACATCCAAATATTAGAAGAAGAAGAAGAAGAACTTTGAGGATTTGATATTAATGCTTGTCTATGTCTATGTTTATGTTTATGCTTTTTCTTTGACTTTTTGTGATAATCAGAATCATTATCATTATTATTTATAGAGTGTGGCATATTATTAATCAATACAACAAATGTTGATAGTTTTAATTCTTATAATAAATATCTCTTTTTTTTTAGCAATGTAATATACACATTTCATAAATACAATTAAAAATGCACATTGTCGTGTTGTTATTTTATTTAAAATAAAATAAGGCACGACTTAATACAATGCATAAAGTCTACTTCCGGTTTTAATTCGCGTGATATTCTTTTTATATTTTTGTTGATTTAGCTTAGTAAAATCTGCGCTTTTTTTGTCCAAGACTTTTAGACGTTTAAATTTGGAAAATTCCAACGTGATATTATTGTAGTTTTTTCTTCTTTTTTTATTATGTGTTGTTTGCTGTTCATTCTTCGCATCGTTTGATACTTGTACACGCGATAACAACAACGACAACAAACAACCAATCAACCCCCATCCTCATAAAACAACAAACAGTATGTCAATGGACAATGACATGATGATGATGAGCGAGGGAGCCAACGGATGCGCCAGCTCTTCTGCTCTCAACGGTACTGATTTGGACATTGAAGGTATCGTCAAACCTCACTTCATCCGAGACGAAGATATCCCTACACTTCGCGAATTCGTCAACCACATGCTCAAAGAGCCCAACTTGACCCCTAAAAACATTCAAGTCTTTTTCAGAAGCTTGTGTTCAAAATACAAAATCGCACCAGTCAAACTTGGCAGTGTTCACTACGTCTATCGAACCATGTGCAAACAAGGTCTCATGGAATACGACTCTAAATATGGAGACTTGCTCAAAGTCAATCACATGAGAGAACAATCAGGTGTCATGGTTATTGCCGTTTTCACTTCTCCCTATCCAGAGACTATGAAGAATGGTCATCTCGTCAAACAAACGTTCACATGCAAATACGATTGCTTTTTTTGCCCAGACCAGGATGGACAACCTCGCAGCTACGTTCTTGAAGAACCTGGGGTTTTGCGCGCAAACAACAACAATTTCCATACAGTATCTCAAGTCTGGGATCGCGCCAATCAGTATTTCTCAATGGGAATGTCGGTTGATAAGATTGAACTTTTGGTTTTGGGTGGAACATGGCATTCTTATCCAGCCGACTATCGCGAACAATTTGTGCGTGACGTGTTTTACGCTGCCAATACCTATTATGACACCACTCGCGTCAGCAATCCTAGAGAACCACTCTCCTTGGCCGAAGAACAACTTATCAATCAGACAAGTATGTCTCGCATCGTGGGTTTGACTATCGAAAGTCGCGGAGATCAAATGACGCCCCGATCTATCAAAGAGATGCGTCGTATGGGTATCACTCGCGTTCAATTGGGAATGCAACATACCGACGATCGAGTTCTTGATCGCGTTGGTCGAAATTGCCACACGAGCGTCTCCAAACGCGCACTTCGACTTCTCAAGGATAATTGTTTCAAGATTGATGCTCATTGGATGCCCGATTTGCCTCAACCACTCAAGGAAGGAGTTGATTGGAGAAAGACTGAATTTTATATCGAGGATATCGACACATCAGTTGATATGCGCGAAATGGACAAGGTTATGTACAGCAAAATTTGTTCGGATCCAGATTGGCAAGCTGATCAGATCAAGGTATACCCTTGCGTTACGATGCCTCACACTCGTATTCTTAAGGAATATCGGGCTGGCATCTATAAGCCATATGGAGAGCAACAAGATGTGAAAAAGACCACAATTCTATATGAAGATCTCATCACACTTAAAACACAACTTCCTTATTGGATTCGTGTCAATCGAATGGTACGCGATGTCCCGTCTAAAATGTATCATGTTGGTGGTCACAAGGATTCTGGTGCTCATAGCACCATCAAGCAAATGATGAGTAAACGCAAGCTTGAGTGCAAGTCTATTGACGCACTTGAAGTTAGAGGCAAAGATACCGATCCAACTACTGCCCAGTTGTTCGTTGATACGTACGAAGCTTCTTCTGGTACCGAGTATTTCTTGTCCTTTATGACTCCTGATCGCAAGACTTTATTTGGATTTTTGCGTCTTCGTCTTTCTCAAAACTCTGGATACGAAGTCAATGACAAGACGAGGGTACGCAAAGTCGTGTTTCCCGAGCTTGTGGACTCTGCTCTTATCCGAGAACTACACGTTTATGGAAAGGTTGTGAAAGTGAACGATAAGAGTCTTGGTCTGGACGGCAAGCAAAGATCTCAGCACAGCGGATTTGGAACTCGACTGATTCAACGAGCTATCGAGATTGCAGAAGATAAAAAGTTCCGCAAGATTTCCGTTATTGCTGGTATCGGAACCATTGTATACTATCGCAAATTTGGATTCGAGATTGAAGATTCTTTCATGACTCGATCACTGAAGACGCCCATTTTTACTGACGACGAAATTGCTATCAAGGTTGCACCATTTCTTCGATCAAATATTGAACAAAGAGAATCAAACATTGATAAAGAACACATTGAAAGTATTCGTCAGTGTGTTGTGAGTTGGTTTAAGTTGGCTTCCGAGTGGAGACAGAAGCAACAAGAAGAGAATCAATCATCATCATTGTCATCATCATCATCATCATCATCATCATCCAATTATCTAACATCTTTCATCTTCAACTTGATGACATCATCATCATCATCTTCGTCCTCAATGGCACCTCCACATGGAATCGAAATGACGGCTGAATTTGCTAGAGAAATTTTTTATAGTAACAAGTCCCATGAATCAGTTGTTGTGGACTTCATTGAGCGATTGGGATTTATTGCCGAGAAACGACCATCTCTTCTAAATATGTACAATTCTAAAACTAGCAAATGGGAGGATACTTTAGTCATGCAATGGTATATCGTAAGAGCTCCCTATCAAGGAAGATCTGATGAACGTGCAATCGGAATTGGGGCTTTTACCGATAAAGGTTTTTTCACATGTGACCCCGAGCATGCTGTTCAACCAACACAACCCATTAACTCTATACAACTTATCAACCCTAATCCTTAATTATTGTTTTTTTTTTGTTTTGCGTCATTATAGCACAACTCATACATACATTTTAACTTTTGTACTACAAAATCAATTAATCTTTTGAATTTTAATAAATTGTTGATAATTAGTAGCAATAAAACAAAAAAACAAAACAAAACTTGATGACATCGCAAGACTGGTGCTTGTTTGCTTGTATAAATTATATTAACAATATAAATAAATAACAAAAAGTTATTTAATATTTAACAACATCTTGAATTTATTTAGAGATGCTTAATGTTTAAGAGTTTGAGACCAACAAAAAATAAAATAAACAAATAAAAATTTGACTTTATAATTTTTATTCAACAACAAAGCTTTCACCAACAAAAATTTGAACTCATCAAGAAAAAATTGATAACTTGAATAATTTGTCAAATGTGCTATATCAAATATACGATGGCATCGATGACTGATGGCGGCATATATTATTAATATGATTCGCCGTTCAAAAATTTGACCATTGCAATTCGGTCTTGCTTGAACTTCTTGAGAATGTCTCTTTCGGCCTTCAGCTCTTCGTTCTGAGTCTTGAGATCCTTGTTCAGTGAATACAGAGTTTCGCGCTCGACATCGGACACATACTTTTGAAATGATGCGAGATTGTGATGATCTGGCGCCTGTTCACAATTTTTCTGAAGAGTCTCAAGTTGAATCTTGAGTTCTTTGTTCTCTGTCCCCAATTCTGCATTCTTGACCTCGACAGAATACACTTTGTCATCTTTGATTTCGATGACGACGCTGCTCACGGACGATGAAGATTTGCACTCGCTTTCCTGTTGGTTGATGGGAACCTTCGGTTCTTCTTCTTTTTTGCACTGTTCGGCATTTTTCTTGAGAAACTTTTCGTGTTCCGCTTTGAGCACGTTATATTTGGCCTTGATTACGTGATGGTTATTTTTGAGATTGTCCAGATTCATCTTGAGACGAAGACACTCAATACCTTTTTCGTTCAAAAGGAAAGTATATTTCAAACTATCAGACACAAAGATATCGGAAATTGCATCGTGATAGACCTTGAGCTTGGCATATCCAGTTTTTAGCTTGCTGAGATTGGTAGCAATTTCATCTTTTTCAGCCTGAAGGGTCTCGAGTTTTAGCTTAGAATCGTCACGCTCTTTCTGAAACTGAGTGTACTCGGGCTCGTGACGAATTCGAGTATTGTCGAGCTTATTTTTGAGTGTAGCCATTTCGATATTCATTTCATCGCGCTCTTCTTGAAGCCGCTCGAGGAGCTCGGTACGCTCAGCTTCAATGTACCTACGTCTCTCTTGATGCTTATTGTGCTCGGATTTGAGGAGAGTATAAGCTTCAAGAAGCTTGTTGAACGAAGGGTCGCTGCTTTGCGCGATTGTAGTATCGTGGTTGATAGTGATGCAGTTAAGATCGGACATTACTGATCTGTTTTGTTGGGTTGTATCTGTGTCTGTGCAAGTAAGTAAGTAAGTGAACGAACTAAAGAGAGTATAAGAATGCACAAACAATCGAGGTGTCGAGTGTGCTTGGAAGAACAAAAATGGCAGAGCGCAAAACCAAAACGTCTTTGAGCTTTTGAAATGTCTATATTTGTTATGGGGACCTCTAGACGTCCTGTAGACGTCTTAAGTCTTAGAAATGTCTTAAAATTTCAGATATTATTTTGATTTCATTTTTTTAAGAAAATCTTTAATCATTTGGTAGACATTTGATCAAGTTATTAAACTACTACACTCCCTCCCAAACAAACACTCATTTTTTTCTTCTTTCATCTTGAATTTCAAGTATGTCTTCTATCTCGAACAAGAACGACCATAATAATAACAGTCATGGATCGAGACCAGATATGAACGAGCCCGTGACCAATTCCTTGTCTCTTACTCGCTGGGGCAATGAAATAAAACAATGGATCAGTCCCGACTATAAACAATTGGAATTGAAAATTGTAGATCATGCTTTTGCTGCTCAAGTCGCTAGTGCGATCATACATACTGAAACATATGGACCGATGGAAGTGAATATTCATTTGACAAACACGTATCCGAAAGCCCCTCCTCGAATATTTATCGTTCATCACAAAGTTAAAGGAAAAAGAATCGAGCATCCATATATTCATCGATCGACGGGTGAAATTTGTCCGGCTATTTTGGAAAATAATTGGTGCATTGCCATGACGATTGCTAAACTTATGATCACCCTTCCGATTGACGTGATTGACCGTTACATAACCGAATCTACCATGGCATGTTTCCTTGCTTCAAACATTCATAACCAAGATTGCGTTTTCGTTGTTGAAGAACTTAATCAAACAAGATATATTTCTGCGCCCACCAATTCGTCTCATGATCATGTCTCTCAGGTTGGAAAGGACGATAAAAAGAATAATAATAAAAAGAAAGGATCTCCCAAACATAACAATGTAAAGCGCAAATAATCTTGTTGTTATCATTTCATTTTCTTTTGCTGAAAATTTAATATCAATGTGAATTTTATGCATTTGATACAAATTTACTGAACAGAACTTTTTTGTTTGACACTTTTAATTATTAGCTTTTCTCTACATTTATAAATAATAATATTAATAATAATTATGAGTAGCAGTATTAGTGTTAATAGTGCCAATAATCATGGATCCAAAATAAATATTTATACAGCTGTCACCAAATATAGCACAGTTAAACGATGGATGGCCGAATCCAATACTTGGGGTAACAAAGATTATAAACATTTAAGCTTGAAATTGACTGATTACAAATTAGGATGTCAATCAGCTACTGCGATATGCCATTCTGAAATTTATGGACAATTGAACATGGAAATCTACTTAACAGAAGATTACCCATTCAATCCTCCACGTTTTTTTATAAAAAATGCTCCGAATAAAATGATTCAACATCCATTTGTGCATCGTGAAACTGGCGAGATATGTTCGTTTATATTGTCTGAAAAGTGGAGTCCTTCTATTACAATTGCTACTTCATTAATGGCAATATTACTTGATGTAATTGATTGCGCCTCTAAAGAGGTTACAATCGCATGTTCATGCGCAACAAATACACACAGACTAGAGTTTGTTTTTCAAGTTGCCAATAACAATGGCGAACACCAAAAATGGGATGATGCGGTGCGATATATTGAAGCCGAATCTCATCATAATCCTTCACTTTGGAGTAGAGAGAGTCACGTTGGAGGATTTTCCACCATGTCGGAAAGTTCCCCGTCTTATTGGAGAACATCCAGTCAAGATGGGGCGTAAAGCATAACCCTCGCAATCACAAAAAAAAAAACAATAACAATATTAATAATAAATAATACGATTTTGAAACTAGCTATATGACAAATTTAATAATTTTTTTTAACTTTTGTATTTAAACACAACAATTAGCATTCATTTATTAATTGTTTGTATGTTTTGAACGTATAACAATTAATACCTTGGTATATATTTGTTCAGTTGTTGACATTTTATATGGCGATAAAGATGTCAAGGACGAAGTCGATAACGTGGATGTGGATGACAAAGAAGATTCTTATTCATGATTAATTTTTGAACAGCAATATACCAAGGTTCCCCGCAAAAAATAGCGAGAAATGTTTTCTTGACTATTGATATCCCGATAGGATGGTCTTGTGTTGCTCATTGCTACTGGGTTAATTTGTCAATTATAAAGCAGTCTTGAACATTTTGAAATTGTTTTTTCAAAACAAAAAAAAACATGTTCATATGTTGGTGTAATCAATTAATCAATTAATCAATCACTTGAACATTTTCAGCAATAATTATTCTTTTTTTTTTGTTGCTGTGACGTTGTAGATCTATCATTTACTTGTCTTGTAACAAGTCTCTGAAAAAACAAAACAATAAAAGAAAAGAAAAAGAAAAAGAAATGGGTTCTATATTTTCTACAGAAAGGACAACAAAAAAGCATAACCTTAAATCGATGATAGAAAGAAAAAAATGTTTATTAGAGACTTCGTCTATATTATTTGGAAACCAAGGACAACAACAAGAGTTTTTAAAAAATATAAAAGATGAACAAATAAAAGATCTCTTGGATATATCTAAGGAATATGAAAAACTTGATACCATTATTACGACACATGCGACAGCATCATTTGCACAAATGTACCCTGTCGGTTTGATTGGTCAACTTCGGGATCCCGAAATAAAACCAAAATCAATGAAAAATTGCAAACCTGGCTCATTTAACTATGCATCGTTCGAAGATTTTATTCCAGACCAGAATGTCTTTTTGTTTTGCTTCGAACAAGACTATTCTGGCCATAAATATATAAAGTTGAATTATTCCGAAGCAATCAAATATTTTCTTCCGAATACAAAATATAAAACTCTATCAACCACAAATGTTCCAAACATGTCATTTCAAACAAGCAACTATTTGACGTTAAATGGACTAAAGTTTTATCCTACTAGTATAGTTTCTGAAGAACCTGGAAAAGAAATCATTCGCTTCAAAAGTGATGGTCTTGTTGTCGTCGACAAAAATGATCAACTTATTGATCAACTTAAAAGTGCTCTTGTTGAAAATGAAAAAGCAGCCGATGAATTGTATCAAAATGAAGAAGCTGAATTAACCGAATGTGGAGTACTTTTTGGAGAAAGAAGAGTTATTGAGAAACAATTAAAAATTGAAATGAATAAAAAATTAGATAAACAAATTTATCTCAATCTCAGCATACCTGTTGGATGGTCCTGCGTCGCGCATTGTTATTGGGTTCATTTGTCAATCATACAACAATCTTAGATTTCTGCAACTTTTGTTTGTTCTATTTATTAAATGAATTATGAATGAACACAAGTATACGCGAGATCGAGGTACAGTTTTTGCTGTTTTGTTTGGCGCTGCGCCTCGTCTCATCTTTTTTTCTTTCTTTCTGTCACTTTGTAGAGTTGTGGGTATCGGCCTCAGCGGACTCGTCAGCTTTGGCATCCTCGGTGGTGGCCTCGGCAGCCTTGGTGGCCTCTTTGACAGCCTCGTCGCGTTTTTTGTAGACATCCCCGATCAGACTCGTCATAATGCGGAAATGTCGGCGGACCGGTCAGAAGTACGACGAACCTCCATACTTGAGAGTGTCGTAGTCATCCATCCACAAGATCTGTCCGAGATTGATGTCGCCATGCTTGATGTAGATGACGCCATCGACTCTGCCACCACTTTCGTCGTCTGAGTCATCTGAATCGTCGTCGTCATTGTCTGAATCATCCTTGAGAGGGCGCGGTCTTGAAGGGGGTTTTGTCTCGGGGCAGCGCTTCAGTAGAGCAAACATCAATGGAGCATAGCCATGATGCATACTTTCCATTGAGTCTTTGAAGTAGTAGTCTTTGCGCCCATAGATCAGCGCCTTTGTGATTTCAGTGGGGTACTGCTCCCTCAGAGCGAGAGGAACTTTGTTCCACACGGATGGGTTGAACATCTTGCAAAGTTCTACGATGCAATAGATGGCCAGGCTGTCCGTGACCAACAAATCCACAGGGTGATCGTAACCAACTCCCGGAGGTTTGTTAGAAAGATTGAGTTTGAGCATTACGATCTGTCGTTTCTGAAGATCGAAGTCAACATAGAATGTCGCCTGCATCCAACGCACAGCGCCTCGAAGATAATGTCCTCCATTCTCTGCGATGTACCCGATCTTGTGTGTCTCCTGATCGTTGGCATCAGAGAAGTAGTTACCGGCCCATCGATACAGAGGCATGATTGATCGATGACGAGACGAACTTGAGTGTGTGAGAGTTTCAATACCCGATACTACGATCAGAGAAGTGATGAAAGAAAGTGCCGAAAATGTTGATGCTTTGGTATGCTTGGGTATGTGAGTGTGAGTCTCAAAGGGAAACGGCGCGGAGGTGGATGATGAGTATTTTCGAACGAAGACTGATGGAATGATATCAACACACTTGTTTTTTCCGGCAGAATTAAAACCGAAGATTTTTTAATTATTATTTCCGTCCGCCTGAAATGCGGAAATAAATCATCCAAATTTTTTCCGCAAAAATGATAATTGATGACATATCAAAAATATTTCAACCATTTATCCCAAACCGACATCAACATGCACAATTTAAAGTTGGATGTATTTATATTACAACATCACAAAACAAAACAAAATAAAATAAAATAATAAACATGGGAAATTCATCTTCGGCAAATCCAAAATATAAAGAAATGAAAAAACAAAAAAACATTTTAATTGATACAGCTCGTATTTTAAATCTCCCGTTGCAAGAGATACAAGACAGTAGCATGATTGGAATATTGGATATGAGCAATGAAGTAAATGAATATGATATAAATAATAATGACACGCTTGTTATAGCAAATTATGCTATGGCGTCAATTGACCAAATGTTTCCTGGGTATAACGTAATGCTGCGAGATTGTAAATTTAGACCACGCTTCGCCGATGAATACCAATATTCATTGTTTACTCGTCGATTGGATTTAACAACATCTCCTGGCGACATGATTGTTGGTGCTGATGGATACGACAGTAAAATGAATCAAATTGAAGCAATAAAATACTTTATTCCAAGTGCAAATTATGCCCAATTATCCCATAAAAATATAGATAATATGACATTTCAAACAGGCAAATATATTTCTTTCAATGGTTTAAAATTTTATCCAACAAGTATCATATCAAAAGATATTGTTCAATTTAAAAGTGATGGGCTGATTATTTCCGTCAAAAATGAAAAACTTATATCTCAGCTGAAAGAAGCTCTTGCTAGAAACAAAATTGAGATAGATAGATTGTATGATGGTGATGATGGAAATTCTGAATTATCCGAAGGTGGCGCATTATTGGGAGAAAGAAGGATAATTAAAAAACAATTGGAAAAAGAACTTGTTCCAAAAACACCCCATAAAATTTTTCTAACGTTAAACATACCGGTTAAATGGTCTTGCATCGCTCATTGCTATTGGGTCAACTTGTCAATCATAAAATAGTCTTTGATTCTTAGATACTATGTGAAAATTCTTTCATTTTTGTTTATTAGCATTTTATGTCCACAAATAAAAAACAAAAATTCATATTACGTCTCATATCTTTCAGTCTGGAAACAATTCTCCATAAGGATTGAGGGAATAAAAAAAAATAAACAGTCAAACATAAAATGGGATGCTTTTGTTCAACAGACCAAAATGACAATATAAATGATAAAGATACCCTCATTAATAATGAAAATGATATTATGAAGGAAAGAAAAAATAAACTATTTGAAACTGCATTAATATTGGGGCAAGAATTAAAAGATTTTGAAGACATAAAAATGTGTAAACTTTTAGACATGTCTATGGATGATGAAAAGGAATATGTACGATATAGAAATAATTTCTGTACAATTACTCACTCTGCAATGGCAACTATGGAACAAATGTTTCCACCTGATTTTTCCATATTACTTCGAAATAACGAGACAAAGCATCCGCTCATGCCAAATGAACATTTACCACATCATAGTTTGTTTAGACGTGCGTCTGTTGTTACAATGGATAAAAATTCATTGGTTATATACTGGAAGCATGATTATTATACGTATGGTAGTTTTGAAACAAGTTGTTCTGAATCAATAAAGTATTTTATTCCATGTGCAAACTATAGACCTTTATCTTTTCAAGTTCTCAACGACATGACATTCCGAACAAGTCATTTTTTGACCTTGAATGGATTAAACTTTTATCCGACAAGTACTATTTCTAAAGAGATCGGAAAAGAAATTGTTCGATTCAAAAGTGACGGTCTTATTATTGATTCAAGAGACAATAAGCTTATAGAACAGCTTGAAGAAGCCCTTGTCAAAAATGAGCAGGCTGCTGATGAATTGTATCAGAATGAAGAAGCTGAATTAACCGAAGGTGGAGTACTCTTTGGAGAAAGAAGAATTCTTGAAAAACAATTAAAAATTGAAATGGCTAGAAAAGTAGATAAAAAGGTTTATCTAACACTTGATATTCCAGTCGGATGGTCATGCGTCACCGATTGTTATTGGGTTAATTTGTCAATTATAAATCAGTCATAGAATTATTTGAAAATTCTTTTTCTTTTTCCTTTGTTTGATCGAAAGAACATTTTTATATTTTATTATTTCAACTTATCAATAGTTTAGTATTTACAGTATATCCGAAAAACAAACAAACAAACGTTAGAATGGGATGTATATGCTCGACAGACGACAATAAAAATCTTTCTAAAAATATGCTAGAACGAAAATCGCGTTTGTTTGAAACTGCATCTATATTGGGAGAAGAAATAAAGAATTTTGAAGACATTAAAATGTGTGGTTTATTGGATATGTCTAAAGATGATGAACAACAATACAAGCATCATAAAGAAAAAGTCCTCACAATTGCTCATTATGCAGTGGCGTCTATGAGACAAATGTTTCCACCAACTCTTTATTTACATGTTCGAGACAAGTACAAGTACATTCACCCGCAACATTTTATCCCAAGCTCTATAAAGCGGCTAATGGATCGGGATAGTTATGGCGGTCAACGCTTGTCTAATTATAAATGTTCTGATAAAAAACGTAATGAGATATTAAAGTATTTAATTCCATGCAAGTCAAACAATCCTCTATCTTTCAAATTTTTTGAAGACATGACATTTCAAACAAACGATTTTTTGATCTTGAATGGGCTAAAATTTTATCCGACAAGTACAACCCCTGAAGAGCAAGGGCAACAAATTGTTCGATTCAAAAGCGACGGTCTTATTATCAACTCGAGAAATGATGAATTAATTGCTCAATTAAAGGAGGCTCTCGCCAAGAATGAACAGGCTGCTGATGAATTATATCAAAATGAAGCAGCCGAATTAACAGAAGGCGGAGTACTTTTCGGCGAAAGAAGAATTATTGAGAAACAATTGAAAATTGAAATGGACAGAAAAATAGATAAAAAAGTTTATCTGACACTTGATATTCCAGTTGGATGGTCATGCGTCGCCGATTGTTATTGGGTTAATTTGTCTATCATCAATCAACAACAGTCTTGACTTTTTTCTTAAATTTTGTCAATTTCTTGTTCATGTTGTTATTCTTTTTTTCAAATCTTCTTTTCTATTATTTATTTTATTTTATGTTCTTTATTCTCTTTCTCTTTGTTGTTTATTAGATTTTTGTTTCACATCAATCACAATTCTATCGTAATAATAATAAATAAATAATAACATAATGGGAGGTATTTGTTCTACAGAAAAAATGATAGCAATGAAGGAAAGGAAAAATCGTTTAATTGAAACTGCAATAATACTTGGACAATGCGTGGAAAAATTTGAGGATGAACAGTTGGTGGACTTGTTGTGTAGTTCTGATATTAAATTCGAAAATCAAAAGCAACTTGTTCCAGTTATTAGCTTTGGAATAGCAACACTTGATCAAATGTTTCCTTTAAATTATGCCATCACACTTCGAAATGAAAATGTGAAACCTATGTCTCTGAGAGGAAAAAATTTAAATAACCATTATCAACACTTGATCGGAAATAATAACTCCAATAAAACTCTGTTTATTCGTAGTTCTATTAGCAATTCAAAAGGAGAATATGTCGATAGTCAGATAAGCGATGTCGAAGCAATAAAGTATTTTATTCCAAGTCCGCATTATCCTCCTTTGAACTCACATATTATGAGAAATATTGAATTTCAAGCAGGAAATTTTTTAACATTAAATGGGTTACACTTTTACCCAATACATTTTGTCTCGAAAAAAACCGGATCAGAAATTATTAGATTCAAAAGCGATGGTCTTGTTGTAAATCTTGAAAAACATAATCAGTCATCATCATTATTATCATCATCATCAACGTCATCTTCAGTTGATAAAAAATCTGAAAAAGAGACGGATGCATTTGTATCAAAAGATAAAAAATTTAAAACGGATATGTATTTGACACTTGATATACCTGTAGGATGGTCATGTGTCGCACATTGTTATTGGGTTAATTTGTCAATTTTTCAATCATAAAACACAAGCATAAGCATCTTTTTTTTATTTCAAATGTTTGAACTTGTAGTTTTCTGTATAATATGGCAAAGAAGACGGATAAAAGAAAATGGAATTTAAAACAGTTCAAACTAGATAGATAGGCATAAATATAGAATTTCATATTGTTGTTTGTATAACGCAATTTTTTATATATTTTATACATCACACATCACACACACAAACTCCAACTACGGCCTAAAAACATGGGAAACTCGTTTTCTTCAAAACAAAAAATGCAAAGCCAAAGAAATGGAGGAAAGAAAAAATACTTTGATTTCAACTGCAAATATACTTGGTCTTTCATTTGAAGAGTTTAATAATGGTAATACTGTAACAATACTCGAAATGCTAAATATGAAGAATGAAATAGACAAACATGATTTGAATGAAAATGAAATAAGTTTTATTTATAGCGATACATTTATTATGGTGAATTATGCTTTAGCATCACCTGACCAAATGTTCCCTCCTTATTATTCATATAAACTCAGAAATTCTAATTTCAAATCATCATGGATGGAGGGATATCCATGTGATATTCGTTACTAGAGGATGGAAATTGGATTCAGGTACGATGGATTTCAATTTATATCATAAAATGAGTGGAGCTGAAGCAATAAAATATATTGTTCCAAATCAAAATCATTCTTCCTTTTTGTCTCCTAAATATATAAATGACATGGCATTTCAAACTGGTCAATACCTTTGTTTGAACGGTCTAAATTTTTATCCATCGAGAATTATTTCAAAAGACTCGGAAAAAGATGTCGTTCGATTCAAAAGCGATGGTCTCTTTGTTATTTCCAGGGATGAAAAACTCATTTCCCAATTGAAAGAAGCACTAGTCAGAAATAAAAAAGATATTGATAATGTATATGAAGGTGAAGGTGAAAATAAAAATGCTGAATTATCCGAAGGTGGTGCCCTATTGGGAGAAAGGAGATTAATCAAAAAACAATTGCAGCTCGAATTGAAAAAGCAACTCCGAAGAAAAATATATTTGACACTTGATATACCTGTTGGATGGTCATGCGTCGCTCATTGTTATTGGGTTAATCTGTCAATTATAAAACAAGCATGATCATCTTTTTCTTTATTTCAAATATTTAAACTTGTAGTTTTTGTATAATATGACAATTTATCTAAAGCATGCACCATCTCTCTCTCTCTCTCTCTCTCTCTCTCTCTCTCTTGCTTTAAATTCCATTTTTTTATACGTCTTCTTTGTAACAAAACAGTCAGCCTAGATAGATAGATAGATAGATAGATAGCAGATACAAATATTGAAATTTCATTTTGCTATATTTGAACACACAGTTTCGTTTTTTTATTCACACATTACAAAACTTCAATCACTGCCTCACAAAAATGGGAAGTTCGTTTTCTTTGAATCAAAAATGCAAAGTTAAAGCAATGGAAGAAAGAAAAAATACTTTAATTTTGACTGCAAATATACTTGGCCTTTCACTGGAAGAATTTAGTCATGATAATAATCATAATCATAATCATACTATAGTCGAAATGTTGGACATGAAGAATGAAAGAAATGAACATTCTTTAAATGAAAAAAGACTCATCATAGTAAACTATGCTCTAGCATCACTTGACCAGATATATCCTCCTTATCGATCATATACATTAAGAAATTCTAATCCTAAAGCCAAACCTTCGTGGATGAAAGGTTTTTCAGTTGATGAAGTTAGACGTGCGTCTGAATTAGATTCAGGTATGATGACGGTCAATTCATACTATAAAATAAGTGGTGCCGAGGCAATAAAATACATTGTTCCTAATCAAAATTGCTCTTGCTCCTTGTCTTTCAGATATATGAATGATATGACATTTCAAACTGGTCAATATCTTTGTTTGAATGGTCTAAATTTTTATCCATCGAGCATTATTTCTAAAGAGATGGGACAAATGGCCGTCCGATTCAAAAGTGATGGCCTCTTTGTTAATTCTAGGGATGAGAAACTTATTTCTCAATTGAAAGAAGCACTAGTAAGAAATAAAAAAGATATTGATCAAATATATGACGGTGGAAATGAAAATGCGGAATTATCCGAAGGTGGTGCTCTGTTGGGAGAAAGGAGATTAATCAAAAAACAACTGCAGCTCCAATTGAAAAATCAACAGATACAAAAAAAAGTATATTTGACACTTGATGTACCTGTAGGATGGTCATGTGTCGCTCATTGTTATTGGGTTAATTTGTCAATTATGAATTCTTAATTCTTAACAAAAAAAAAAGGTATTTGAAAATTCTTGATACAAAAGTTATGTATTTTGTATTTTTTGGGACGCTTACATACATTACATTTTATATCTATACCAAACACTAGTCTACTAGTCGCATAAAATAAAACTCAAATAATGGGCTCTCTTTCTTCTGTTTTACGAAATGGTGAAAAAAAAGAAAAAGAAGAAAAAGTACAAAAGGTCGCCACATCAGCATCAAACATTTGGGTTAAAAAAATGGAACTTTTGATTGAGACAGCTTCCATTCTTGGACTTGAGCCTCCTGTTGAATCAACTTTCAAAAATGAAAATATTATCAAACCATTTGATTTAATTCAAGGAGAATATCAACAAACTCATCTACTTGATGAAAATAAAAAATATCAAAAGATGATGGTTGTAACAACTTATTCAATAGCCACATATTACCAAATGTATTCTTGTTTTTTTTCATATCCGCATACTCCTTTAAAATTGAGAAACCCAAATATTTATTCTTCATTAAATAAAAGCCCTATTTCTTGTATATCAAATGTACTGTTAAATAATAAAGAGGGTTTAAAAATAGAGATTAATAATGATTTTCAACTATCTATACCTGATGCTATCAAATATTACTCACCAAATAAAAATTCTTATAAATTTTCTTTTAGAGATATGCAATCCATGTCTTTTAAAACATCAAATTATCTGACTTTCAACGGTTTATCATTTTATCCCGTTGAAATTCTCAATTCAAATGAACAAGGAAAAGAAATTATTCGTTTCAAAAGTGACGGACTTGTCGTTATGAAGAAAAATGAAAAGCTTATTTCTCAATTGAATGAAGCTTTGAAAAAAAATGCAGAGGATATCGATAAGATTTATAATGGCAATGGCAGTTATAGTAACAGTGAGGATAATGATGATAATACTGATGATATTACGACATCACTTGCAAAACAAGAACAAGAACCAGATGTATTGGAAGGTGGAGCTTTATTGGGCGAAAGAATAATTATAAAAAGACAATTAAAAATAGAGTTGGAAAAGAAGGAAGAAAAAGATATATTTTTAACAATTGATATTCCAGTCGGATGGTCTTGCGTAGCAGATTGTTATTGGACAAATGTGTCCATCATCAGGTATCCTTGAGTTTTTTGAAAATTCTTAATTTTACACCACCACCTCCACCTTGTTGTAGTTGAATTATTATATTTTTTTTTCTTGTCACATTGTGTTGGTTTTAATTAATAAAGAAAAAAAAATGGGTTCTAAAAATTCCAAAATCAAAACAAAAGAACAAGAATTCAATAGTAGGAAGTTATGTATGATAGAAACAGCATCTATGTTGGAATTGCCTTTTGAATCGTCATCATTTAAGGATAGTGATATAATTGAACTCTTGGACATGGGAAAAGTGATAAAACAATCAGCTGCTGTTATTGCTGTAATAGTAAACTATAGTGTAGCTCCTTTGTGTGAAATCTTTCCAAATAACAACTCGTGGCAATGGCGTGAAAGATTGAGTTTAAGAGCGTCTTGTACCATTCCCGAATCTTTGAAAATCAAAACAGATTTTGAATATGGTCCTATTTATTATATCAGCGAAAATAAAGATAAATACATCGTTGGTAATCCACCAAATCAATCAATTGTTATCAATGACGTCAATGTATCTCATTTAGACGCCGTCAAATGTTTTTATCCGCGTGAGCGCATTCGGAAGAGTTTTCCATTACAAAAAATAAAAGACATGACATTTCAAACAGATACATTTTTTAATTTTAATGGATTAAATTTTTATCCAACAAATATTATTTCAGATGATCCTGGAAAAGAAATAATTCGATTTAAAAGTGACGGTCTTATTATTTCAGCAAAAAATGATGAACTTATTTCTCAAATACAACAGGACCTTGTTACTAACAAAAATGATATTAATAAAGTGTACGATGCAAAAGGAAATTCTGAATTGTCAGAAGGTGGTATATTATTGGGCAAAAGAATAGCTTTGAAGAAACGGTTGCAAATAGAACTCAAAAAGCCTGTAGAGAAACATATATATTTGACTCTTGACTTACCAGTTGGATGGTCTTTTATAGCTTATTGTTATTGGGCTAACGTGTCTATTATCAAAGAGTAATATTAATATTTATTTATTGATATTTATTTATTGTTATTTTGAAATAATTTACAATATACAAAACATTTTTTTTTGGTTTTATTTACTAGATCTTAGGTCTCTTAGCTTGCTTGGAAGATTTGGTGATCTTGTTGACTACTTCAATTTTGCGCTTGCTGTCGCTCTTTGTGTCAGTGACTGACGAATGCCTTTTCTGAATCTCATCATGAGCAGATGACTCGTTTCCTGATTTTGACTCGTTTCCAAATAGCGATTCATTGCCAGGTGTGTCAACAGGCGCTTCAGAATCTTTGTAAGCCCATTTGTCCGTCTTGTATCCAGCAAGACTCGCCACCAGTTTCGCGTTTTGTTTGTTGATTCCATCTCGTGTAAAAATGGCGTGGATGTGAGCTGGGAATTTTTGAGGATCTGCGATGGAATGTCCTAGAGAATAAGTAAGGCTTTCATCAGCATCCGCCACTTCCCGTTTATTTCTTCCAAATGCGAGGTTGATGCTTTTTTGACAAAATTCCATGAGGTAGCTATCAATCCCCGGACATACCTTGTCACGCGTATAGCGGTCGGAGAACAGAAAATTAAAAGTGAAGAGTTGTTCGAACTCATTATGCGACTCATCGATAGATGGTGCGATGACGATGAATTGTTGAATGATTAACTTTTCACTAATGGAATGGGCAGACATGGTGAATGGTGATGTATTCGGAGTGACAAGTTTTGTTATTTGTTTGAATCTTAATGATGTTGTTGTAGAACGAGTAACGGATGAGTCTCAGACGCTACCGAGGTATATTTTCGGAAATGTGAAATGTCTTTGTCTATAAAGTTATATCAAACTCGAAAATTCAAAACAACGCAAAAGTCCCCTTCATTTAATTAACGCACGCACATTTAATTGCGTTTCATTATCCTTGATCATTTGTTTGTTTGAATACCACATTGACATCAAAGCATAAAATTAAAAATATGTCATCTTCATCTTCTTTTTCTCCATCAGATTCAACTGTATCATGCCAAGACATGATACCCTCTGAAAACGTTAATAATATGTCAACTTATGACAAACATGAGAATGAAATTATCCGTCAACATATTCTTAAATTATCTAAAAATAATGATTTAAAAAATGGAAGAGGTTTATATGTTCCATTGGATTTAAAACAAATAGATGAAAAGAATAAATTGTATTGTATGAAAAAGAAAAAATGGTGTCGAGATTTACCAAATGATGTTGCAATGGAATTGTTGGAACAATTTATTAATCTGTATATTGATGACTGTCATACCAATGATATACGACATACAGCGGTGTTTGAAAATGCAAAAATGGATTGTATGTTGTCTGATTTGGAAGATTCGATTAGTGAAGAATATGTCCTGTCTGTAAACAACAAGCAAGAGTTGCGTATTCTTTTGACCAAAAGCATTGCGAATTATATTGAAATTAATAAACAAAAGAATAATTATTCATTGCAACAAAAAGACGACGACAAATGCTTGTTTGAGTTGAAATATAATAACAGAGAAATACTTCAAATTAATTCGGATAACCATTCAAGTGTTATGCTGTCCTCATCTGAATTGAAAAAGGATATTTTTAAACTCATGAATTTGGATTCGCTAAATAAACAAAATACGTTGTTATCAAACGATTTATATTTTTCATCCATACAACATATACTTGATTTGGTCAATCAAGAAACAAACATGATATGTTATATAAATTCCTTGTCGGAAGATAACATATGCGATATTATTTTCCATATGTTGTATATACACCAGGTGCCATATTATTATTCTGACGAAAAATGGGATAAAATGGATATATTTTTCTACAAGGAACAAGTATATAATGAGCTCTCCATTCCAGAATTAATTGACATTCTTCATAAACTAATTCCATGCTCTGCAGACATAGTAACAGAATATCAATCTGCTAACCAAAATGAAATTACTAGAGCCAAAAATTTTATCAAAGGTGTCATTGAAGAATCTGTTAGAGACAAGAAGATATATAAAAATAATCTAAATCAATCTTGTGATAAAATATTTATAAGCAAATTTATTCCATTTACTGAAGAACAAACAGAACGAGTGAAGCAATTGGCAAAAAAAGAATTACAACACAGAGTGGCTTTTTTTGGTTCACAAAAATATGATATGCATCGATACGATATTGTAAGATATCTTGTGTTTAATAGTGGAACTATCAATCATGCAGATGATCCTATTTTGAAGCAATTTAAATTCCAACAAATTAAAAATATGAATCGATGTGATCAAATCACCATATATAAAGATGTCATCAATAACAAAATGTCTCGTATTGATTTATCACTTGTGTGGAACGATTTGCTTAAAAACGACGATTGTTAATCAGTTGATAAATATGATATTATATATTATTAATTTTAATTTTGATTTATTTTTTATTTGGTGCATGGTCGTTTCGCCAATTGATTTCGCTCATTGATTCACAAGACTCGAGTAAAAGCAGTGATTTGCATGTATGGAGAAGCGATTTTGATTAACAGTATAATCAAATAAATAGAAACAATGAAATTGAATTCCAATTAAAATGAGGGAGAGAAAGAAAAAGGAAGAAAAAGGATTGATGAACAATAAATTTTTTTGTTGCGTAACATTTTTGATTTTTGGTTTTGATTTTGTTTTCAAGGAATGAAAACCTTGATTGCTCGAATTCCGGGAACGCGGCAGATGGGACACTTGAATCCGTGCTGTGAAGACACCGCGTCGGCGCACCCAGCGCAAAGGCACAGATGGCCACATCCTGCGACGATGTGATCCGAATCATTGTCCATGCAGACACAGCATTCGTTGATGAAGGTGGGTGAGTCTTTTCGTTCCAACCTTTCCACCTGCTTGGCGAGTTTGTCGTTGAGGTCTATTTGGGCTTGGTGCCTCTCTTCTGCAGACATCCGAACAACAACCTGGGGAAGAGCGAATGTCCGCTCGGACTCATTCTTCAGGTCCTCTTCGGTAGATCCCCATTTCTCTGCCATGAGGCAATCGAACATTTTGATGGGAATGTTGATGGTCTCTTTTCCATCTTCGTTATCGATGGTCGACACACACCTTTTCCGATTTCCGTGTCTGGCGCCGTCCCACGTGATTTTCCAGTGTCGTATGATTTCTCCTGGACCCGCGGGAAAACGTCCAACCCATCGGTTTTTGGAGTGAAACGACCCGTCGTTAAGTCTATCGAGGACGCGTCCCCAAAGGCGCTTGGTCCGAAGAAGGGCGTCGACCGCGACGACCGTGAAGAGTTTGTTGCGGATGGCCTCAAAAACATCTTCATGGCTGAAGCCAAGATGCACGAGACGAGGATGAAGTTGGAAAACTTCTTTTTCTGTACTGACTTCATCGTCGTCTTCAGAGGAGCAGGCGTTGTAGTTTTTGGCGTAAAGACCGTTGACGTCCAAGTCCAAAGCGTCCTCTGCTTTGATAATAGTCGACACGGGTCGTTGCGCTGGAGAACTCGAGCTGGAAGAAGAAGAAGAAGAAGGGGACGACGCGGCGCAATTTTCGAGGGTGAGAGGGCTAATCACATCAACGGTGATCATTTCATTTCTGATACGATTGCCCTGGATGACGACGGTGCGAACACGGATAGGAAGGAAGGTTGAATAGTCGTGACCGTGGGATCCGCCTACACGAAAGGACTCGTGAACGTTGTTCTTTCCGAACTCGTCTCGCAGAAGTCTGAACAGGTCAACAAACGTTTCGTCCCAGAGTTCTTCCGTCATGTCGGTGTTCTCGATCGGACAGAGCTCACAGTCAATGTCGCGAGGAATTTTCACTGGCTGACAAACTGGAAGGAGCGCCTCGTCCACTCCATGCGGACTGGGCGAGATATGTTTGTCTCTGTAGAATTTTTGCATCTCCTCGTGGTGCTGCTCAATCATGTGATTGTTGAGAATCACGTCACGAACGGCTCCTCCTTTGACGACAGCAAGATTTGATCGGGAGATGAACTCGTACACACTTTCCACGAATTGGAACTCCTTGAAGGTTCTTTCGTATATCGAAAGGTCTTGGACGCCTCTGTTCCGCATATCGGCTGCTTCTTTCTTGCTGTAAACCTTGGGATCGATCGTACTGTCGGAATTTTCCTTGAAATCGTCGCCAGTGGGGAAGGAAGATGAGGACGTCCCCTCATCGACCTTGTTGATGTCTGCGGCAGATGGAGAGGAGGTCTCGTCGATCTTGATGATGTCACCAGAAATGGCGGAGGGAGAGGAAGAGGTAGTCCCCTCGTCGATCTTGTTGATGTCTGCGGAACAGGGAGAGGGAGAGGAGATCTCGTCGATCTTGATGATGTCACCAGAAATGGCGGAAAAGGGAGAGGAGGAGGGGGGAGAAGAAGAAGAAGAAGCGGAGAAGGTCTCTTCGTCGTTCTTGGCGAGGTCGTTCGCGTCAGTGGACGCAGAAAAGGAAGAGGAAGAGGGGGTGAAAAAAGGGCAGATTGCTTTGTCGCTTGTGGTGATAGGATTGTTGCTGTCGCTGGTGCTGCTGTCACTGCCCGAAAGCAGCGCTTGCGCCGCGCCATGGTTGTGAGACATGACGAAGGTGAACGTTCTTAATCCTCGAAAGAAGGATTCAAAGAAGAGAGAGAGAGAGAGAGAAAGCGTTGGTTGGGGGAGGAAGAAAGCTTAGATGAGAAAAGTGGATGGGAAAGGGCGGGTAAGTTGTAGGAAGGTAAGCAGTTGAATGAAAGGTTGATCGGTCGCAGGATGTGAAGTTGTGAGCGTTGGGTGTATGCGAGTGAGTGTGCGAGTGCGAGTGGAGTGTGGGTGGGGGGTGGTGAGTGGGGGTAGGGGGTGGGGGGTGGTGAGTGTGAGTGGCGGGGCGAGTGTGCGAGTGGGGTGTGAGTGGTCGGGATCGATGAAGGTGGTTTTCGGCTCACAGAGGCTTCTGGGCGGATGAATTGTGAGCAAGCGTGTCGTGATGAAATGGGACAGGAGCGGCGGAAAATATCTGCACGCTGCACGACGAAATTAAGTCCGAAGATATTTTTTACAACTTTGACAGTCTAAAATGCGGCAATAAGCCACCCAAAAATTTCCGCAATTTTCATTCAACTCAAAAATATTTCAATCATATATGCATATATCCCAAACAACACCCAAATTATAAAGAAAGATGAACAAATAGATATTAAAAGTATAAGTGGTGTTGAAGGCCACAAAGTAACGAAGTGATTCAATTTTTTTGTTTCATATACGTTATACTTGTCCCAAGTGTACAAAACTACAAATTATTGCTAACCTTATACTTTCCTTGGCGATTACACTATCATTCATTCAAATATTAAGAAAAAAATATTAATGACAGTACAAGCCGCAAGTAAAATTAAAAAGAAAGAGTGCGTGAACATGTATGGAAAAAATGAGGTTCATAAACAGTATAATCAATAAATAGAAACAATTGAAAGTTGAATTTTGTTTTCAAGGAATGAAAACCTTGATTGCTCGAATTCCAGGAACGCGGCAGATGGGGCATTTGAATCCGTGCTTTGAAGACACCGCGTCGGCGCACCCAGAACAGATGCAGAGATGACCACAGCCTGCGATGATGTGGTCGGAATCATTGTCCATACAGACGCAGCATTCGTTGGCAAATGACGAGTTTCTTTCCAGCTTTGCCACCTGCTTGGCGAGCTTGTCGTTGAGATCAGCCTGGGCTTGTTGCCTCTTCTCTGCAGTCATGCCAGACATGAAACGCAAACGGAATGCATGCTCCGACTCATTCTTCAGGTCCTCTTCGGTAGATCCCCATTTCTGTGCCATGAAAAAATCGAACGTTCTAAAAGGAATGTCGATGGTATTTTTTCCATCTTCGTTGTCGATGGTTGACACGCACCTTTTACGTGACCCTCGCCTGGAACCGTCCCACGTGATTTTCCAATGGCGCATGATCTCTCCTGGGCCCGTCGGGAAACGCCCGGTCCATCCGCTGCAGCTGGAGTCAAAGACACCGTCTTCAAATCTATCGAGGACGCGAGTCCAAAGGCGTTTAGTCCTAAGAAGGGCATCAACCGCGACGACCGTGAAGACTTTGTTGTGGATGGCTTCACAGACGTCCACGAGGTTTAAGCCAAGATGAACCAATCGAGGGTGAAGCTTGAACTGTTCCGTTCTGAAGTACTCATCGTCGATGGCTTCGAAGGTATTGTAGTTTTTTTCGTAAAGACCATTGACGTCCAAGTCCAAAGCGTCCTCTGCTTTGATAGTCACCAAAGGTTGTTGCGCCGTAGAACTTGAGCTGGAAGAAGAAGGGGATGGCGCGGCACATTCCTCGAGGGTAAGTGGGCTAATCACGTCGACGGTGATTGATTCGCTTCTGATACGATTCCCTTGAACGACGACAGTGCGAACATTGATAGGGAAAAAAGTCGCGTAGTCGTGGCTGCGGGATCCTCCTGCCTGAAAGTACTCGTAAACATTGTTCTTCCCGAACTCATCTCGCAGAAGTCGGAACAATTCAACAAACAGATTGTCCCAGAGTTCTCTTGTCATGTCGGTGTTCTTGATCGGACAGAGCTCGCAGTCAATGTCGCGAGGAATTTTCACAGGCTGACAAACCGGGAGGAGCTTTACTCCAGAAGACTTGGGCGAGACCCACTGGTCACTGTAGAATTTTTGCACATTCTCGTCGTGCACTTGAATCACGTGATTTTTGAGTTTCATATCACGGACTGCACCGCCCTTGACGACAGCGAGATTTGATTTGGAGATGAACTCGTACACATTCTCCACAAACTGAAACTCCTTCAAGGTTCTTTCAAAAGACAAGGTTTTGTTAACGGTTTCGTTAACGGCCTTATTCCGCATATTGATTGCTTCGTCGCTGCTGTACACCTTGGGATTGATGTCGTTGTCGGCATTTTCCTTGACGTCGGAGGTGGAGGAAGAGGAAGAGACCTCAGAGATTGTGGAAGAGGAGGAAGAGGCCGCCTCATCAATCATGTCGGTGTCACCAGAGATGGTGGTGACGGATGAGAAAATCGTCTCGTCGATCTTGTTGATGGAGGAAGAAGATGAGGAGGAAGAGGTCGCCTCGTCGATCTTGTTGGAGATGGAAGAAGAAGAGGAGGAGGAAGAGGTCGCCTCGCCGATCTTGTTGGAGATGGAAGAAGAAGAGGAGGAGGAAGAGGTCGCCTCGTCGATCTTGTTGATGTTAGAGGAGGAAGAGGAGACCGCTTCTTTCATCTTGACAGGCAGAGACATTGGATCGGCCGAGTAGTTTTGAAGCATGTCGGTATCAACAAGTCCAAAACTATTGTTAACCTCTGAATATGCAGCAATCCACTTGTCTGCAGATGGGACCGCTCCTGGATTATGAGACATGACGGATCAATGTTCCAACTCCAAAAAATGCAGTAACTGGGAAAAGAATAATGCGGCGGGTTAGATGATGGGGTGAGGGCGGCGCGGTCTGTGTATGTGTAATGGGATTGTCTTTGGTCTTCAGTGCAGAGTAGTGTCGGCGGATGAATTGTGAATTGTGAACGAGCAAACCGTCATGAAAAAAATAACCCCAGCAAAATATCTGCATGGTGCAGAATTAAGTCCGGAAATGTTTACATGAAACGCGGAAATAAATCACCCCAAAATTTCCGCAATATTTACTCAACACACAAAATATTTCAACGCAAAGACTGATAGTAAATATAGGTAAGTGCAATCCAACCTTTGAGTATCCGCTGCACGTTCGAGTATATAATATCTGGCCACTCAGAGCATGGAGTAGTCCACGCTGTTGTTGTTGTTGTAAACATCGAATTGGCTGTATTTGATATATTCATACAGTCAACCAACAAAAACAAAAGACTTCATTTCCGTTTAGACTGCTGTCGGTGCTGTTTTCGCTTGTGTGTACGCAACTCGGCTGCGCGATCGCGGGCCTTTTCTGTCTGCCATGCCCAGAATTGATCGAGCGACATTGGCTGATTGGGGCGATGTCGCGTGACAGAAGAAGAAGAAGAAGAAGAGCTCGATGCGATCGATGGTTGAGAGGCAGACATCGCTGCAAACGATCTCGGATGAGGGAGGTTTGGTGGATGCGTCGTGAAGGACGGCAGCTCGTCGACGGTGTTGAGATTGGTCACGAGTTGACGCATATCCTCGATCTCGTTCTTCCTGTGTTCCTCTCTCTTCTGTCGAGCCCACCACTCGTTCTTCGCAGCAGCCCGAATAAGCTTCGCCTTCCAGGTGGGATTCTGCTGCTTGTAATACTCGCGAAGTGCTTCCATTGCATTGTTCTTGTCCAAACGAGGTTCATCGTCGTCGTCGTCGTCGCCATCGTCATCATCAGAAGACGAGGAGGAGGAAGAGGAAGAGGAACTTTCGCTACTCAATGATGCTGCTGCAGCCGATATCCCACGAGTCTTTACCTTCTTTGTCAGTCTGTGCTGTCGTGTGACGTTTGCATCATCTTTGCTCGGATCCGATTTGGGATACGAGACTGGCGTAGGAAGTGTCGTCGTAGTTGCCAACTTGACCTCGGATACTCGCGTGCGCAGGAGATTCTCCTGTTCCCGCTCGGTCTTGTATCGGCGATACGCAGCAAGGCTCTGTGCGCGAACAGATTTTCTGCCTCTCCACACATCATTAAAGTCTTTGATGAATTGATTGATCTTACTTTGCGTGTCTTTCGTCAGTGCGAATTGAAGACATATGCTGGGAACGAGATCGTCCGACAGCCAGCGGAGAGTGGAATTAATAATTCGAATGTACACGCCGTGCATCGTAAATGTCGTTAGGTATTCAATCTCGTTGTGGATGAGAAGGTCGGCACGATAGCGGTACAGCAGTTTGACCAGTTCATCGAAACGGTTCGAGCTCTCTTTCATCAACTCGATGTAGCCGCGCAACATGGTTAGGATGAAGGTAACACATGAGTCGATCGTCTCGTGCTGTCTGAAAACTTCATGCCCAACCATGTGGATTTCTTCCATGGTAGAAATGGACGGGTTCTCGTTGATGGTATCGGTCCATTTCTGCTTCACCGAGGCCAGAAGCTTATAGGGTAGGGAGATTGTGTCTGTGATTTTTTCTTCCAGTGCATACTGGAACTCGGAAAGAGCACCTTCGATGTCAGAGTGATTTAACGATCGACAATCCACCAAGAAGTTATCGACGTCCAGGTTGAGATTGGCCAGTGCATGCTTCAAAATGAGATATGCCTGTTCGACAGGGGTACCAGACATACGATCGTTGGCCGGCGTGGACGAGGATTCGAGTCTGTGACTTTGTTCATTCAGACGAATCGCGTGCATGGTGGTCACATTTCCGATGATACTGGCTCGCTTTATAGATTCTTTTAATAATTTGATGGTGTGCATGCACTGAAGGGCATTACTTTCCGACAGCAAATTGATCAGCTTGACGCCATCGGGGGTATGCTGTTCACAGTAGTATTTCTCGATGGAAACGATGGCGTCTGCGATGGCCTTCAATCGCGTCTCGATCACAAACAGACTTAACTTGTGTCCGATCAACCACTCGTCCGTGAACTTGACAATTTCCGTTGCGAGTTCACTGCGACGATCGAGATCGGCTTTGTATACGGCAAATAGGGAGTCCATTCGTTGGATGGTCGCGGTAGCTACTTTCTGAAACTTGTCCAACAGAGTCAGGAAGTGCTGTCCTCCCAACTTTGCAGCCAATTTGGTTCGCACATCTGCATGCTTAACGACGAGAAAGCTCTTGTCCATTTTTGCTAAAGTGATCCATTTGCCAATCATTAGGACAAAGTCGTCCGACTTGAAGACGGGCGACAGCGATTCTTTGACGTGATCGCTCAGCTGTGTGGATGCGGACATCGCCTGGTAGTTGAGCTCCAACTGAACATACCCACGGTCGTTTCTCACTGTACTTAGAAAGTGATCGATGTCGATATCATGTGTGCCAAGCAACGCCTTTAGGTGGGAATAAGTACTCAGATCGAGCGGAAACTGTCGCGTCGGATAATACCGGCGACTGGACGAAGCCGACTGGCTCATGTCCGTTAGCGGGTGCGAGTGTAGGGGAGGGAGTGGGTGGGTGAGTGTGTGTGTGTGTGTACGTAGGGAGTGAGTGAGTGGGTGGGTGAGTGAGTGTGCGTAGGGAGTGAGTGTGTGCGTAGGGAAAAATAAAAACGACTGGTTCAATTAATTCACACCGATGGGTAAGTGGGGTCAATCACTCCCAACAGATAGAGGCGAATAACTAGTGGACAAAATAGATGAGCGGTTAGATTGTGAACATTTTGATTAAAAAAGACAGGGACGGCCCCCGATCCCTTTAATCCCTCTTTTCTAACATCACCTGACCCTTCACCTAACCCATCACTTCACCCATTCATCTGACTCATCGCCTTATCCTTTCCCAATTGTTTTTTGAATTGGAACATTGATCTGTTCTGACTGGTAATCCAATGTCAGCGGATAAATTGTGAACAAGCAAAGGGGCCCCTAAAAATTTGCACAGTGGAATTAAGTCCGGAAATTAATTTACCTGAAATGCGGAAATAAATAACCCGAAAATTTCCGCAATGTCCATTCAACACAAAAATATTTCAACCATTTATCCCAAACAACATTAAAATAAATCAAGAAAATGGTTGCAAGAGACGCAAGTTCAAAAAAAAAATACAGAAGAAGCAAGATGTGCACTATATAGAAAAGCGAGATTGATTAACAATATAATCAACAAATAAACAAACAATGATCTGGAACTAACGTTGAATTCCAATTGAAATGAGTGGAGAAAAAAAAGTGAAAAAAGTGAAAAAGGAGAAAAGGAAAAAGGGAGATAAATGAACAATAATTTTTCTGCTGTGACATTTTGATTTTGTTTTCTCAAGGGATGAAAACCTTGATTGTGCGAATTCCGGGAACGCGGCAGATGGGACACTTGAATCCTCGCTTTGAAGACATCGCGTCGGCGCACCCGGTGCAAAGGCACAGATGGCCACATCCTGCGACGATGTGGCCAGACGCATTGTCCATGCAGACGCAGCATTCGTTGATGACGGCGGGCAAGTCTTTTCGTTCCAGCTTTTCCACCTGCTTGGCGAGCTTGTCGTTGAGGTCTTTTTGAGCTTGAATTATGCTCTCCTCGCTCATGGTAGATACCAATACAGCCTCGCTCAACTCTTTCTCTTTGTGAAGGTCGGCTGTAGTAGATCCCCAGATCTTTGTCATATGGCTATCGAAAGTTTTGATTGGTATTTCGATAACCTTCTTGCCATTCGTGTTGTCGATCGTGCAAACGGTCGTAGGAATTTCCCATCCCGTCTCGGTTTTCTTGGACTCTGCAACTTGCCATGTTCTGATGTCCTGCCCAGGACCAGGGAGGAAGCGTCCGACCCAGCCCCTCGCACAAAGCCTGCTAAGGACGCGTCCCCATAGGCGTTTGGTGCGAAGGAGGGCTTCGACAGCGACGACCGTGAAGATCTTGTTTTGAATGGCCTCGATGACCTCTTCCAACGAATAGTTGAGATAATACAGACGAGGATGCACTTCGTAAAGCTGAGTGAATTCGTTTGCATTGCCAAGAACTCGGGAGAAGTCTTTGGCGTAAAGACCATTCACGTCAAAATCCAAAGCGTCTTCGATCCTGATCGTCTCGACGGGGTGCGCGGGAGGACGAGAAACGACAGAAGATGACGAAGAGGATGAAGATGACGACGATGCCGGGGCGGATGCGTCCTTGTCGCTCTCGTCGTCGCCAATGGGAAGGGCGGCATCAATGGGACTTATCACGTCAATGCTGATCTCGTGTCTGTCCGAGGCTGAACAGACGATGATTGTGCGAATGCTGATAGCGAGAAAAGTCGCATATTCGTGACTGCGAGGTCCACCCTCTCGAAAGAACTCGTACACGTTATTCTTGCCGAACTCGTCACGCAGATGTCTGAAAAGTTGAACAAACTGACTGTCCCACTTTTCTTCCGTCATGTCGATGTCCTTGACACCTTCAATAGGAAAGAGCTCGCAGTCGATGTCGCGAGGAATAATGGGCGGACGCGACAACGGGTATGAAGGGTAGGACGTGAAGTGTCCAAAGAGTCCTGACGTCGCAACCTGATTTTTGTAAAATTGCGACACCTTATCTCTGCGAACCTGTTCCGTGTGACCATTGGTCACCATGTCTCGAACGGCTCCTCCTTTGAGAAAGGCGACTTTGGAGTTGGAGACGCACTTGTACACATTTTGGACGAATCGAAAATCAGCATTGACCTTCTCATAAACTGAAGTTTCGTAGCGCACCTTGTTGGCGAAGGAATGTTCAACGCTGTTGTGATCGATGAACTTGGGAGGCGGAGATGAAAAAGAGAGGGAGGATGAAGGGGAGGATGAAGATGAAGATGAAGAGTGAGACGAGGACGACGATGAGGGAGTGGGAGTGGGAGGGGAGGGAGAAAGGTCATTGATGCCAGTGCCGTTGACGGGGGCGATCACTTCGCCGGTGCTGGCGATGGCGGCGACATCGTTGATTTTGCCGGTGGGTGTGCTCTTTTTGGAAAAGAGGGTGGGGTCGCCAAGGAGGCCAAGGCTGCTGTCTGTGTGCGAACCCTCTTGTGCCTCTTCGCGGACAAAGTCCACGGCATGCTCGGGTTCGTGAGACATGGTTTCCCAACTTGGTTGGGGTGGCAGGTGAAAGGTGTTTGTAAAAAGCCTAAAGCCTAGAGTGATGGTGTAAGAGGAGGAGGAGGAGGAGATTTGATTAAGAAAGGTTGTGAGGTGTGCGAAGAATGTGATAGGGGATCTGGGGTATGAAAGGCGAAAGGATTGTGATGATGACGGCAATGGAAGTGTGATGGGTGACGTCAGACGAAAAAGAGGAGATGAGGAGTAGCTTTGCAGGTGCTGTCGGTTGAAAAAGTGCTTCCTCGAAAAGACATCAACGTTCATTTGGCAAAATTAAGCCCAAAGATATTTTTATCATTCCCGTCCGCCTGAAATGCGGAAATAAATCATCCAAATCTTTCCGCAAAATTGATAATTCGTTCAACTCAAAAACATTTCACCCATTCATCCCATCTAACTGCGAGCACAAGAAAAAATTATGAAAAAAAAATGCATCAATTTCATACATACAATAATGTATTTGATATTTATACTAAAATTTAAACAAAGCAATAAAATAGACAATATCAGTTTTCGATCCATTTAAATCTGCTTACTCCATTTACATTTTCTTTAAACATTGAAAGCGGTCTAGCCCAATATTTATTGGGTTCTTGATTTTCATCTTGATAAATCACGTGCCATTCTCCCTTGACGTAGTATGGCGATGGAGAAGGAGAAGGAGACGATACTGAAATTGTATTATTGATTACTTTTATATCTGATTTATGGGCTAAAAAAGCGTGACCGATGACACGATAATGTGTCTTGAGTTTATAGTGTTGATAAATGCCAAGGCGGACAAAAGCCTGTTGTTCAATTAAAGAAATTTTTTTATTTACAATGAAATCTTGCATCATAAATATATTATCATTGTTTTTCTTTTTCTCATCAGATTTCGGATGATACAGTGTTTTGTAGACAATTCCATCGGCTTCGGTTAATCGAGCTTCTCCAAATTTTTCAAATATAACAGGTTCCACAGACTTGATTCTGGAACCCGAATAAGAATAGTAAGGAAAAGTAAAACATTTTTGCAATAACATTTTATCCATAGCTGGAATGTTTTTCGCTCTAGGAGACCGTTGCTGTAAAAATGGAGCTAAAATAGTCTGGGTTCTTGAATATTGATGCGATGCGCGAATGCTTCTAATTGAACGGAGTAAAGCATGTGGAATACGTACACAAGCACGCACGGAACAGAACATGGTAATGGTGATGGTAATTATTTGTTTTCTTGAAATTGATAAAAATCAGATAAACTAAAGTTGCGAACGAGTGAAAAATTTTTTATTTAATAAAGGTGGAACAACTTGGAAATCTAAAATAAATTGGAATTTGAATTTGAATTTTTAAAATAAAATAAACAACAGACGAACAATCTTGGGCATCATTACGGCGGTAACGGCGATTCTACTGCTGATACAGATACAGATGCAGATGCTGTCGCGGCCGCCAAAGTAACATTTTCCAAAGATATAATTTGTGGTGACAAGAGTAGTCGTATATATTGGTATGGATCAGATGGGAGATTTGCACATATTATGCAATATCGATCGAGAATATATTGAGGTAAAATATCCTCGTCCTTATCCTTATTTGTGATCGAATGAAAGATAAAGTTTTTACACTGAATACAAACAAGGTCTTGTAATTGATTTTTATCATTTTTTATTTGAGGGGATAGACGATCTTTTTTATATGGACGCTCCTTTGGTAGTACACACATTGACAAATATTTTTTACTATCATCCAAGATTCCACGAATTATGCAATATTCGTCACCATCATAGTTTTCTTCTTGATATGAGTGATAAGATTGATTAATTATTGCTTGGCACATAATAACTTGTTGAATAAAAATATCAATCAACTTTCCCGTCCTAGTGATAGACTTGCTTCCGTGAGCAAGGGCAAATTTACAAAGAGAATCTTCTGATATCCATTTACAATTATGTCGCGTAAAAATACCACAAAGAATAAACCCTACAGGATGATTTTCAGGAGACATTATTTTTAATTCTAATTCGGATTCCACAATCATATCCATTGCGTCGGCATCGTCGACAATTCCTCCATATTCTTTAATTATTGTACAATTTTTTTCATCTTTGAGAATTGTGTTTAAAGTTTCTTTGTCAATAAAATTTGTTTTTCCATTTCTTACACGAGCAAAAGCACTTTGAAAGCTTGATGATTTATGAGGCTGATGATCCAAGGAAGACGATGATTTAGGATCGATGGAAACATTGGTAATATCGTTTTTTGAAAGCATGTAGTGGGTAGTATAAAATTTTTTGAACCATTTACAAGCCTTGTCGTCATCTGTTTCCAGAAAACTCATGTTTGTTTCCTCTTCATTGTCTTTGTCATTCAAAAGATGAGACTGTAGCCACGAAGAGAAAGAAGTGGGCATCTATAACTTGTTATTTTTCTCGTGTATTGTTAATTATTTAATTATTTATGGCTAGTGCGTGTTTGGGCAACTCAATTAGTTTTGATATGTTGTTATTCATTTTGTCTGTTCACATTTTAATATTTAAAATTTCCTAAAATTTTTTTTTATAAATTTCTAAACGGATGCAAGAATCTGATGCAGTCCTAGATAAATTTTTTCATATTTGATTCTGTTTTGTAGTTTGGACAACAACATGTCCGAAAATAGTAATAATATAAACATGCTTAAAAGAGAAAGAGAAGAACAAGAACAAAACAATCAAAATGTAACCATGGTACCGGTAGAAGGTGGTGGATACATTGCATGCAAAAATGAAACTAAACGCTCAACCAGATATATAGATATTGAGATAGAGTCTCCTGATTCCAAGCATGCATCTTCGACCACTCCTCAAAAGAAAAAGAAAAAGAAACAATATGACCCTTTTGCTTTCGATTTTGATTCTCCTGATTATATGGACAATGACTCTGCAACAACAACAACATCATCATCATCATCATCATCATCAAAACCCTTGGGAAACAAAAAGGCAAATAACAATAATTGCACAGATTTTACAGTTGACGATAAGTTGTTATACCAGGAGTTGCTTTCACATGAGACTACTCGAAATAAATTCAAAGAAATGAATCAAGGTCTTGATGAAAATACATATATGCAAATGACACGAGCACTTATGCCTGCCAACTTGGATTCCAATCAAGACTTTTTGTTTCAAGGGTATACGATATCTCATGTTATGGAACCTTCTCATCCAAGATGGGCAAACAAATATCCTAATGTTACTCACAAACCAGTTATGCGTTGTTATGGATCCAACCAAGAAGGAAATTCTGTTGTTTTACTTTTACATAATTATTTTCCTCATTTTTATGTACAAGAAGTAGAAGATATGACGGACGAACATCGTATGGAATTTTGCAGAGCACTAGATCGAGAAATCACACAATATAAAGCAAATAATTATAATAACGAAAAGGGAAATAATAATCTGCGCGTTCAACCATCTTCCAATACGTATAAGAAAAAGTCATCTTATGGAAACGATGATGATGGGGAAGACGGAGAGGAATTTGATGATTTAGATTTTGCTGATTTGGAAATTGAAAGTGTGCATGACGACGATGATGATGATAATAATGATAAAAATATTCAACCAATGTCTGATATAACCGAGGAAAAAGAAGAAAAAAAAGATAGTAATACCAATATCCTTAGACCACTTGAAAATCAAAATCCAAACGTCATCGATTGTTCTTCGCATGAACGCACATCAATTTGGCATTATCAATTCGGAAAAAGTCAAAAATTTATGAAGCTTACTTTACGTGATCCTAAATACCTTACACAGGCGCGTGTTATACTCAAGAAAGGCATGCAAGTTGGTAAATTCGGTAGATTTCAAGCAGACATAGTGTTTGGAAATAATCTCCCTTTTCATGTGAGTATATTGGCTGAAATGCACTCCAAAATGGCTGTATGGTGGAAAATACCTGGATCATCTTATGAAATTGTAACAAACTCTATCCAGAAAAAAAGTTATTGTCAAATCGAAATTCATGCCGAATGGACAGATATACAAGTTTTATCGGTTGATGATCCAAACTGGGCTCATGTTGCACCGTTTGTTATTCGAGACTGGGATATCGAATGTATTTCTCGAGATGGATTTCCAAATCCAGAAAAGCATCCCATTTGCATGATAAGTAACGTGTTATCTCGTATTACTGAAAGCGAACCATTTGCAGATGTCATTTTTACGACACGAAAATCTCACGCTAGGCCAGGGTGTATCGTCGTATATGAGCCTGATGAAAAACTCATGCTCGAAAAATATTTTGCGTGGTGTATCAAAATTGATGCTGACGGAGAAAAAATTTATAATGCAAGTTTCGATTATCCATATGTCCATCAAAGAGGTAAATTGTTAGGTGCCAGAGGATGGTACAATTGGGGCAAGTGGAAAAACTCTGAAACGTCAATCAAGATTGATAATGTGGCGAAAGCTGGTACAAAGCAGGCCGGTAAGCGTGACAAGTACAAGGTTGAAATCGAAGGACGTTTTGTTTTGGATCTTTTGGAAATTATTCGACGTGAACACAAATTAAGATCATACACGCTAAATAGCGTGTGTGCCGAATTTCTCGACCAAGTTAAAGATGACGTTGGACATGAAGAAATTCCTGATTTGGCTGATGGAAATCTAGACGATGTCACAAGGCTAATTGATTACTGTCGCAAAGATTCAAGACTTTTGTTTTTGCTTGACAAGAAGCTTATCATTACACTTAACGTGATTTGTTTCATCCGCGTGGATGGTACTCTTATTCAATGGAGATATGAAAGAGGAACAAATATCAAAAGTTTTGTCATGACTTGGTTCAAATGTGTGGAAAACGGAGAGCTGGCGCCATGTATCGTTCATGATGGAAACGTAGCTATAGGAGACGACAAATTCGAAGGAGCAACGGTTATCGAACCAATGAAGGGGTGGTACACAGTACCTGTTGCAACACTAGATTTTGCATCTTTATATCCTTCTATCATGCAAGCTCATAATTTATGTCCCAGTACTTATGTCCCTCCTGACAAAGTTCATCTTCTTGAGCCAGGTACATATGATATAGCACCCGTCAATGGAAATCCTCACGTATTTGTTAATGCTTCCAAAAAAAAGGGAATCTTGCCGGAAATCCTTACGGAACTTTTAACAGCAAGATCTAAAGCCAAGGCTTTGATGAAGAAAGCAAGCGATCCTTTCACAAAGGCTGTTTTGAATGGAAGGCAGCTTGCTCTCAAAATTTCGGCCAATGCTGTATATGGATTTACTGGAGCCGGTGTTAGTCAACTTCCTTTTAGACAAATTGCAGAGTCTGTCACAGGATGGGGCAGAGAAATGATTGGCCTTACAGCTAAAACGGCAGAAAAAGAATTTACTGTAGCCAATGGATGGCCTTTTGAAGTTGAAGTGATTTACGGAGATACAGATTCCGTCATGATAAAATGTAAGATTGATATGAATAATCCTCGAGCTGTGGCGATGGCTTTGGATTTTGGACCTAAAGCAGCCGCTTTTATTTCTAAACTTTTCCCATTTCCAATCAAGTTGGAGTTTGAAAAAGTATATTATCCGTATCTTTTGATGAACAAGAAGAGATATGCTGGACTCAAGTGGACAAGGGCGGATGCTCCAGATTTGCCTGTGGATGCCAAAGGAATCGAGAGTGTTCGACGAGACAATTGTTTGTTGGTAAACAAATTAATGTCGAATTGTATGGATTCTATATTTATTAACCGAGATGTGAATATGGCTGTCTCTCTTGTAAAAAACGTCATCAGAAATCTGGCTCTAGGTAAAACGGAACGACATTTGTTGGTTATTTCCAAATCCATGGGCCGAAGTTTTGACGACCCTGCTTTCAACTTTGCCCAAATTCATAATGATCTTGCATTAAGAAAAAGAGATCGTGATCCCAATAACCCACACAAGAGTGGAGATCGAGTAAATTATATAGTAAGGAAATCTAATAAAAATGTCAAACTTTATAAAAGAGGCGAAGATCCACTATACTTAGTTGAAAATGATATTCCAATCGACGATGAATATTATAAAAAAAATCAGCTAGAAGGACCTTTAACCAGATTGTTTTCCCATATCTTGAAGCCTGATCAAATATTGGAAATGTTTGATGGTCCACATTCACGTGTCAAAATTACACAAACAGAAGGGGCTTCCAATTTTTCTTCTTCTTCGTCATCGTCTACTTCTGGACAGACTCCTCCTAAAAAAGCACCTCAAGGCATTTTCGCGTTTGGAAAATCTGTATCTCCGTGCGTTTATTGTAAAAAACCACTAAAGTCGGGACAAAGGGGGCTATGTGATTCGTGTATCCCGCACAAAAATGTAATTATGAAAGATTCTCAAGTTGTCAAGGAGTTAGAAGCAATGAAAATAGTTAAGAAACAAGTGTATGATAGATGCTACGACTGCAAAGGAATCAAAGAAAAGCAAGGAATAATTCAATGTAGTAATGATGCTTGTGACAATTGGCTTAGAAGGCCATATGTTACCATCGAATTGAAAAAACTGGAAGCAAAGGTACAATCTATGTCTTGGTAGATATAAAATTATTATTATTGTTATATTATTGTTTCATAATTATTGTTATTTTCTACTTTTTTTTATTATTGGATTGTCTGAATCCGGTAATGGCAATGCATCATTTAAAACATGCGAAAGGTATGATTCTAATTGTTGAGGCGGAGATGTTGTTGGAGATGTATGTGTACGCCGGAGTGCCAACATATATGCGGGCAATTGCGAGGGACGAGGCATTACCAAATCATTGTTGCTTTGTGCCTGTCCCAAAGAAGAGTCAGAAGCAATTAATTCAGTACTATTCGAAAACTCACTATATAAAGAAGGATATGGATTTGGAGTTGTCAAAGCGTATTTGTCTTTATTTCCATCTGTATTAATATTACGATTGAGGTTTGACATCTCGACTGCTTGATGCAGCGAGAGAGCATTATTAATATTTTGTGTTGCAGCAATTTGATTTCCCGAAGATTTGACGCTTGTTGAAACGGGTGATGCTGATGCTGATGATAATGACGACGAAACTCCTTGACTTTGACTGCGATGATTTTTGTGTTTGATATTGTTACCACCTTGAGTGAAAGGGACGACATGATTATTATTATTATTATCTGTTCGTTGGTCGCTGGCCTGTCTAGATGGTGTAGGTTGTTGCACTACATTGAAAGGTATATTTTCATCATATTCCGGTTCTGGTTGTAAACTATACACCTGTCCTCGAATTAACATAGGATTGTATATAGTTTCTTCTTCGTATAAAACATTGTTATGGTTACTCCCAAACATGCTATAAAATCTGTTAATAAGTATGATTGCTCTATTTTCGTCGTAAATTTTATACGTAGAGGACGTAATTTCTTCGTTCTCAAACATAAATTCAATATTATGATTATCATGGCCTAGTATATTTATATTTGCGTAATGAACGTTTGCACTTGAATCGAACATATTTTTACTGTTTAAGTCGGAAGGTGTAGCCGATCGACCATTTGTAGGTGTATATGCCCCAGACCAAGAGCTTGGCGAAGACGATGAAGACTTATGTGAACTGTGTGATTTCTCATAGGATGAGAAATATTGTTTCAAATTATCTCTGAAAACATAAATACCCACTGCCACAGCCACACCCCCGCCACCAACGATCAATGCACCAGTTGATATTGCTGCAGGAGCACTTAACATTACTGGATAAAAAGATCCCGACACAACATTTGTTGCTGCTACAGATGATCCCATTTGTACAACAGCGTCACCAACATAGTATTGTAACAATCCTAATGTTCCTCCTCCGCCAACAATAGCAGATTTTTTCCAATGAGATGATATTGTTGACAGTATACCACGATTTGTTGATTGTTGTGCAGAATTTGGATTTAGGTTTCCTGGTTTCGATACAGATATCTGGGATCTTTTGCCTGAGGGCATTGCTTTTTTACCATAAGACTGTAAAGGACCAGAAGTAGAACGCTGAGTTTGTTCTTGAGAAGACGAGATAGACTCGAAAGCAAACTGCGTTCGAGAAGAAGCGGAATTTGATCTTGAATCTCCATCCCGTGGCCTTTTACCAGGCGTACCAGGCGAGTTTCCACCCGCAACTTTGAAAAATGTAGACGGGGAATTCCTTCCATGCGGTTCTTGTAAACGAGATATGGGGGTCGTCTGAGGGAACTCGGATGAAGATGATTCATGATATATTGGCTGTTTCACACCTAGCAATTCTACATCAAACATCATTTTAAATAGATCTCCGTCTTTGAAATCCATTGGTTTGTCATAAAAATTTTGAATGTATACTTTTTGTTTAGACTGTCCCTGTTGATCTATAAATTCTTTCAACTGTCCTTCTTCATCCGCTCGTGCAAGTATATGAATATTTTCAGACGTTGTGCTCGACGATAATATATATAAACTAAACACATAAAGAATTCGACTGATTGTATCTATATTTTCACCGCCTCCGTCATTTGAACCGCCTAAATCAATTGTGCATAAATACACTAGATTGGAAATAAAATTTTTACATATCACTCTGTATGCTGGATTGTTAATTTTGTTATTGTTTAATTTTGTTTGAATTAAAGATGCAAGTTCTATCAAATGACTCGCCGCTAAAAGATCAACCAAAATCGATTTAAAAAAATTAATTCGATCACGTGGTTTATCCAGATATACAAATATTGGATTGTTTCTCAATTCAAAATTTGCATGTAAATACAAGTCAAGTATTTGAGTAATTAAATGTGTGTTAATCATCCAACTAGAAACATGATTTGAATATTTACCTTTTTGCAACCTGAATCCTCTGGGAAATACTTGATTTGATTTGTTATTACCGCCCGTTTTACCTAATACACCAAGAGTTGAAAGTGATTCGCAAACATATATTTCGTCTGTTGGGTCGACTGAAGTTTGAATAATGTCGGATGTTGCCAAAGAACAAGATTGTAATTTGCTAAAAGGCTGTGTATATGCATCAAAAATGCAGGATCCTTTAAACTTGTAATCTTTGCATATTTTTTTAATATCGGCTTTTCTTTGTGACAAAACACTTTTCCCCAACCGTTCTATTTTCTCCAATGTTTTATAATTTTGAAAAGAAGAAGTAAGAATATTAGATGATGCAGATGCAGATGATGCTGCAGAAGCACTTTTATTATCGAGAACATCTGGTCCAAAAGGCTGTGCTGTATCATAATGAACTTCATTTATGTAAACCAAATTCGTCAATATATTTGGACTAGACATCCTACTTTTGAATATGTAATAGGAAAAAAGAGAAACAATACAAATTCAAAATTCAAAATGTAGGACAACGTACTACGCAATAAAAGTAAACAAAAATATGATATGACTATTTTTTTTTAAATTAATAACGATACATCAAATTATATAATAGCAAGTAGTATTATTTAATTATTTAATTATTTATTTATTACTTCAAAGGGTACAGTAAAATGAATTAAATCTTCGTAGCTTGGAAATTGTTTATCGCTTAATTTCCTTCTGTGAGTGTTGTTCTTAACTATGTCAGAGTTTTGTGAACGTGATGAGCTCATGCTTGTGTCTAATTCTTCATATCCGCGAGAATAATTAATCTCTTCACTGCTACTGTGATTACTATCTTTAACGTGTTGATTTAAAGCCCTCGCCGCAGCAACTCGATAGTTTTGTAACAGTTTATATGATTCCTCAGTGGGCCCATTTGTTGTAAACTCTAAAGACGGATGAGTTAAATGAATACGATAATATTTCCAAGTGAAATCGGAAGATACACATTGCCATTTATCATTTCTTGTGGATCTGGATATTGTCAAATCTTCGTCCTTTATTTCTTCCTCAAAATTTGGAAAATCTTGTATTGAAGTTTGTATGGCCATAGAGTTTTCTAAACGGGCCATTTTACTACTAGAAGCGGAAGAAACATAAGATTGCGAATCGTCCGAGTTATCTGCACTTCTTCTTCGTCCAATCGATTTCAAAAGCGTAGAAGCATTTGGTACTGAAGAAGCAGAAATATTTTTTATATTTTTTTGGAATGCCTGATCCTGATTTGCTGAATTTGCATTTCCTCCTTTTTGGACAGATTGGAATTCATTTTGCTCTTCGATTAATTCAGGTTTTCCTTTTTGAAAAAATATTTTAAACAGATTTTTAACAATGTTTTTTCGTATATCTTTTGTTGTTCGTATATTTGCTTGGTTAAAAACTAAAAGTTTTGCACTTTTAGCAACTATTGCTCGACTACTGGATATAAAAGTAATCATGGTAGGAGATACTTTGTTATAGCATGATAATATTTCTTCGTACACGTGAGGATAACGATCTTTCATTTGTGAAAATGATTTCGACACCTTGTTTTCTTTTTGATATTTATCTAATGCTTCGATTACTTGCAAATCATACGTTTCTACTAAAAACATTTCAGATTTGTTAAATTCATGTTCAGAGTCAAGATTTGGATGTGCTGTTGGCGACGGAAATTCTAATATAGTTTGGAAAATAGAATGAATTATATCAATTTTATCTGAAGGTATGATTTCATCCTCGTTAATATCCATTGCCCCTCTTATCTCTTCGATACTACTTTCAGTAGATAGAGATGCGTCTAGCAATTCTTCGTTTACGCGTGGTCCCATTCCAAATAAGAAGCAGCCAATTGTATATGCAAATATAAATAAACTGGCATCGTCTAAAATAACCATATCCATAGGTACTAAATTTTTCCATTCGCTTTCAGTAGTTGCAATTGATGAATAATAGAGCATATCAATAATAAAAGATCTAACATTGGAATATGTCAATCGAGGGTTTGTTTCAGAAGATTGAAAATGCAAGCGAATTCCATTGAGCATATATTTCACATAATGAAAATTGAATTCGCACACAGTTTTTTGTGACTCTTTTACGTTAAAAAAAGGATTTGACACTGATGTCGATGCTGCGGCGGCAGATGCCGATGATGCTGGTAATGATGATGAGGGAGCAGCGAAAGAAGAAGCAGAAGCAGAAGATAACGACGATGATGCAATGTCGGTTTTGTTTACTCTTGTTGTTACTCCGCATTGTGGAGCCCATATATTTTGTCCTTTGACTTGATATCCTCCAAGAAAACAACTTGACTTTTCTCTTGATACACCAGAACATGTATTTTTATTGGCTTTTTCTAATGCATACCATGATGATACGTGTTGCGTTCTCATTTTTCTGTCATCTATAATTTTTAAAAAATCATAAGACACATTTCTTTTATCCTTGGCTGTTGGGGTAAATGGATTCTTTTTATTGTTTGGAGCTTTAGCTGATGTAATCATTGGAGATTTAACAGCACTAAAATCACGGGATTCCAATTCTGCAATATCTACATTTAAATTTCTCAAAATTTGCGTTCTCGGTGGAGTTTGATATCTATGTTCATTTATATTCCTGTGATTTGCAAACTGCTGTGATTGATATGACGAAGACGCGGCCGCGGATGTCATCGCTGCCGCCTCTAAAGAAGATACAGCAACGTTAGATGTACCAGAAGTAATATTATTAAATGGAAGAAAAGGATAGTTAGAAGTGGAAGAAGGAGGTAAAAGAATAGGCGACGGTATAAGTGGCTTTGCCAATCCAGAAGAAGCAGCAGCAGCAGCGGCAGCAGCAGGAGGGGGAGGAGATTCTGTAAACATTTTTTGTCTTCGAGCGGCAGCAATATTTATTTTACTAACTTCTTCATCTCCTATACCACTACCACTTGTATTGGCGTTAGCATCGCTATCCATTTCATCATCTCGGTATGAAGATCCAAATTCTGTCCTTTCTTGTGGTAATGTATAACCTGGCGATGTTGGACTTTGATTTTGATGAGATCGAGCTCTGTGCGGTTGTTGGTTTTGACTACGGCTCATTTTGTCGCAATAAGTTAATTAAAAGATAAAGAAATGGAACAAAAATAAAAAATAAATAAATAACAAAAAAAAATTGAACAAGAAAAGATTTCAATGTCGTACAAAATATAGAAATGTCAAATAAACTATCTCTTTTTTTTTTTCAAGATCATATACAATATATACTACAAACTACTACAAGAACAATAAATAAACACAAGATGAAAAAAGGGAGTTGAGAAAATAACAACAAATAATAAATACATAAACTAAACTGAACATAACATAACAACAACAACAACAACAAAACTTACATACTTTTATCTCCATAAACTAAAAACTTTGCGATGTTAAGTTCTTCAATACCCAAAGGTTCTGTTGAAGGCTGTATATCGGCTTGTGAATTAGAAACATAATTATATAACCGATCAAAAATACTACTGTTTATTTTATCAGTGCTTGTTGCGCTGCCACTATGTATTCTCCAATCAAAATACACTGTAATAACGTTTTTGATAAGAGACATGTCTGGTAAAGAAGCGTATCCCCACGATTCCCCTATTGTATGATATTTCATGTCTTTGTGATTTTCATCTATCAAAAAGTCTCGCAAGAGTATCGTTCCAGTTTGATTATGGTTTGTTAATGCAACTAAAAGTCCACGTAATGATGATCTATTTATTAAATCATCGACAGATGCATTTAATGCATGCTTAGAACTAGATGGGTCAAACATTGTTGTATAGCCATATGTATTAGCAGCAACTTGTTGAATTAAAGATATCCACGGTTTTGTCTCATCTGGCACTTTGTTAATATGTTCATTAAATAAACTCCACATGTTTTGACCTACTTTATCATTGTTGTATCCTTTTTCTGTTTTAGAATCATATAGCTGTACAGTTCGTAACATGTTCCATAACTTTTTACATTTATCTTGATTTAATGGTTCTTGTAAAAATTTGGCCGTGGGCATTATACTTGTTGGTAAAGAAGTAGATGTTAAAAATGCATCATTTATAACTTGGCACATTTTCATAACAGCACCACCGGAAGAATCGGCTTGCTTTTTCATTTCAACTCTTCTCTCGTCTAAAGCCTGTATAGTGACAATAGGTACCATCATGTTTGTTCGAGACATGAATTGTTTATGAATGTCTGTTTGAAAAGGATTATAATCATTATTAAGCCACCAAAGCGATTCTTCATTTCCAGTAGTTTGATATTGATAAAGCGCGATAGCATCAACAATTGTTCCTAACATAGAATTTGCCAAGAAAAATACATTGATTGTATTGAAACCTATATGTATTGCTCTATCTAATGTCCAATATGCTTTTTCACCTCTTGAAAAAAGCAATCTATTAATGACGTAAGCAAATGTTTGCAAAACCCTCCTAGTAATAAAATTTCCTCGAACAAATGTATTTTGTGTCTCAAGAAAACTGACAATTTTAAATTTTATACTTTTTTCTTCTTCACTTTCTTGTGGTGATGATGATGATGATGAGGTGTAAAGAGTATCCCATTGTTTATCTGTCCAAAATGTATCCGTAATAGCTGTATATACAATATTATATATAGGAGTACTCACAGTTGGTAACATATCACCCCATCCCCATTCTTTAATTTTATCGGTTATAGGCGATAGAAATTCTAATGTGGCAATTGTTATCAAGACATCTTTACCCATTTTACCCAACGATTTAATAACATTTTCATGAAATCCTGAAAATGATGAAAATGTTGTGACAGACCAATTAAATATTCTGGTAATATAATTATTATTATGCCAAATTCCTTCCATACTTGGATTAGTAAACATGGGTAAATGATATAAATGTTTATATATAAAATTAATTTTCCATAACAAACTTGATTTGAAACAACGCCACATTGCATGCCATAATGAAGAATTTTTTGTAAATGCTTCTCTAAGTGATGGGGTCGAAATGTTGGATAACATGATTGTTGCCACGCTGTGTTGAGATAACCACATTCTTATTACATCAGCCATTAAAAGTAAAACTTTAAATATCCATGGACGAAAACTTTTATGTAAAAAGCGAAGGGATCTAGCAACAAATCCCGGTTTTGCATTAGCCTGAGCATCTTCTTCAGTCAACCAAAACGCGTCTGGATCTTTTGCCAAATGACTCATAATATTTTTTGTTTCCTGATCAAAGTTTACAGTTTGTAACACTTGTTGCAATTGCATATATCCTTCGTACCAATTTTTGGCTGCATATATTTCATCTGGTTCGAAATCAATCTTGCCTAAACGTACTTGACTGTTTTGAGCTGGATTTGGAATTCGAATATTTCCTAATTCATCCAATAATCCTATCTCTTCGTATTTCTTGATATAATTGTATAAATCAACAATGTCATAGCAAAGGTCTGTGCCGTTATCAAGTGGATATGACCATATTCTCCAAGCATCCTTTTCTCGCAAGACATTTAATGGTGTATTAATTTCTCTATCAATTGGAATTTTTACAAATACACATTTACTCAAATCTCGTTGATAGCCATATATATCGGCTTGAATTTGATCACGTAAAGATGGATTGTCATTTAAAACTTTGTAAATTTGTGGCGGTAATCTATCTCGTGCCATCCATGTTTTGCCTGTCATTGTACGTTCCCACCATGTCAATCCTTTATTAACAGATTCTAAATCTATATTAATTCCAATATCCCTTATGGTGTCTTTAACAAACTTTGTACTATATAATATAAGTTTCAATGGATTCATCATAGAAAGAACAGCCGTGTTGGCTATTGTTTTTGTTGATGGCATGTATGCGTTTGAATATACTTTTGATTTTGATATGTGTCTCGTCGGACGTTCATTAAATACTTTATTTGTTTTATTCTTTGTGGCATTTTGTTTGTCTGTGTCTTTGTTAGGTTCCGATTCTAATCCTGGTGATTGTGATGATGATGATGATGATGATAATGACGACGACAAAAGTGACGATGGCAATGGTGGAAAAGATATTGCGGGTGCCAAAGATTCGGAAAATATCGATGACGACAAAGGTACAGATGGTGATGAAGAAGAAGAAGACAAAGAAGACGATGATGATTTCATAGTCGTAGTAGTAGTTGCATCTTTTGATACATTTATTGGGATATCTTTATCATTTATTTTTGTTTCTGGTGGATTCGTTTCTTCAAAAACTTTTGGGTTTTGAGCTATTTCTTTACCCATTGCGATTAAATTTTCTTTGTACACACGTCGAGATTGTTCTAAATTAGATATTTCTTCATGTAAACTATCAAACAATGAATGTAGCGTACTTTTAGACATTATTTTGCCTATCACGTTATAATATATTTCATTTGTCGATGGATCTATTTGCTCAACTGCCAAAGATCGTAAAAGCATTTCTTGGATGATGCATTTTTCTATACCTTTGCCAAAAGTATCCATTTCACTCGATTCAATTTTTTCGTATTCATTAAAAAAGTGGTCTTGAATTGTTTTAATTTCATTTTCAGTAAGCAATCGTTGTTTATCTTTTTTCATAAAAGGATTAACGACATCATTATCTGACATTTATGCAATATTTACTCAATACAATCTTTTTCCTTGCTTTTCTTTTTGTGTAAAGTGAATTATAATAATTTTATATATATAGTAAATTACTATTTTAATTTAACTAAATTAACAAATCAAAACCAAACAAGTAGAAGTTTATTTAATCATTTCGGGACTAGGTAAAGTATCCTTTTTTACTGCATCCAATACCGCATTATCTATATAAGAACTTGACGATGCAATTAATTTCGCATCATGCACCCATCTTGATAGGAAACTTATATTATCGTAACTTGCCACAACTATTCTGCCTCTATAAGCAATTGTTTGTTGCATAAAAGCAATTAATTTTTTAATAGAAAGAGCAAACCCCTCTTCGCTTATTCCACTTTCGAGTTTTATTATCAATTTTACTTCAGCCTGTTCGCTCGCTGACAATGGAATAGGATTCCAATTTTTTTTATCCCCTGGTACATCAAATAAATTTTCAATATAATAAACTTGTAAATGATACAGCAAAAAGTATAACCATTTTTGATTCCATATTGTGCTTGCATCATAAGTAGGAGCTCCTACTATAAAATTTGGCTCTAGCCAATTAATTGTATGAAAATTACCCTGGTTAGGTTTTTGATATTCGGATAATTTATATCTTAAATACGGATGACCATTCTTAAATCGAAAAAATTCTCTGTATGATTTAGCTTCTGATTGATCTCTTTTAATGCCACGCTCCTTCCATTCACTATATATTATTTTGAATGGAACAACAGGAAATTCAACGACGGGAAGTGTACCATATTTTATGGCCCATTTGACCAATTTACTAACAAGCATAATAGAATACTTAGGATTAAGCGAGCACTTCCAAAAAGAATCGAGACGGGTTTCTCTTGCACAACGTGAAGGATTATTCTCATCTCTTTCAATTGAATCATTTTTTGTTCTTGTAGAACATGTTCCAAAAATTGCCCATCGAGTGTGACATGGCAAAGCACTAATATCGACGGTCTGTTGTTCTTCGTTGATATCTGGGTGACTTTGGGCATAATCTTTATGTTTAAGAATCAATTCTGATCGGGTGATCATTTTGCGAGGAAGATCTCTTAAAGCTACATAATTTGAAAATATTGAATTTATATCAACATCTCCAAATTTATATCTGTTATTGTTGTTCAATATATAATTACCAATGGCAACAATCGCAAGCATTTTATCATTTTCCGTTTGACCACTTGAATTAAATAGATTCGATAAAACTCCTCCCCAGTTATGCAAGGCAAGAGAATATAGATCATTAACTTTACTTGTTAAATAATCAGGAATAGGCACATTAGGATAACTTCGAATATGTTTCAAATATTGTTTAGCAAATTCCGAAATTGGAAATACATACTCTTCTGATATATGATTTTGCAAAACAAGCTGGGCGGTTGTTGGTTCTGAACCTTCTACACCACTCCCTGGAGAAATATATTTCTGAGGTTGAGATTTGAGCATACTGCTTAAAGATTGCCAGACAGATGGTGCCACTGGAGCCGGTTTATAGGCATCCTCCTGGACAGGGACTTGTTGTGGGACAGCCTGTACCGCGGCCTGGACGACCGGAGCAGCCGAAGCAGGCGCGAATGCAGAACCAGGAAGAGGAGCCGCCGGAGGATACGGTTCTAACGCCGAATCGTAACGAGGATGAGGCTGTTGTGGTACAATAGAGGAAGGATACGCACTGTTGCGCGCCCCTGTAGCCATTGACCTTGCGTGGCCAAGACGTTCCATTTCTCTATATTTATTTTGTAAAGCTTCATTTATTTCTTTTGCCTTTCGTAAAGATTCTTCAAGTTGTTTATTTATTGTGGCAATATCAATATCATCCTTTTCCATTTTTATTTTACTTCTGTGCTTTACTTTTTTTTTATATGTTTTGTCTTTCTTTTAAATCAGTGGATATTGTTTGAAAACAGATTTTTTTTTACTTAATGAATAGGTGTACGAATTTTTAACACACATTTATTACATTGCAAATATATGAGTAATAAATCAATTGAAATTGTTTTCAAGTTTTTTTTTATTGTCTGATTGTTTCAATTTTAATTTTTGAATGGACAGAATATTTGAAGAGTGGGATCCCGAGTTTTGTCAAAATAACAACATTAACAATAACGCCAGGTGCAGAAATGTCAATAATAATAATAATAATGATGATGATGTAATAGGACATTATATAAATACAGATGCTATTCAAACTTGTGATATGCTGGATGTTTCTCTTGATCCTGATTTTTACGAATTGTTTAATCAAATATCTAAAGCATCACATATTAAAGTTTCATCGAGAACAAGAACTAAATGTAGGACTCAAAAAAGTGACAGAGAAAGGAGGAAGATTCAAAAAAGAAAAAGTTATACTGATGAGGACGAGTATAGAGAAGAAGAAGAAGAAGAAGTGTTAAAAGACAATACAGACACGGATAAGATTTCAGATAAGAAAAAAGAAAAAGAAGCTGTAGAAAAAGAAAAAGAGAAAGTCGAAGAGGAAAAGATAGAGATAATAGAACAAACAAAAAAATCGATAGAGTCAGTTCCATTATCAGTCGCAGTCATAAATGATTGTCCAATACAAAGAAAGGGACCTTTAATAGGAAGTTATTGGATAGATCCAATAATTTGCGTCGGTCCGTATAGTCCTCAAATAAATAAATTGTGGGATATTGGATTTACAAGAATTATATGTCTTATGACACGCGAAGAAAGAAAAAAGTACAATATACATGAATTATATTCAGTTGCGCAATCAAATTTTGGAATTAATATCAAATATAGTAGAATATCACCAATTAAAGAAGAGAGTGGAACAAACATCACTGGTTTAGTTAGATATATGTGTACAATAATTAAAGATTGTAATTTGAATCCAAAAGGTTATGGTTATACATACATACATGACGTTAAGGGACGAAGACGTCTAGGTTTGCCAGTTACATTATTTCTTTCCAAGATGTACAAGCTTAAACAAGATCAAGCAATTAATTTATATTTAAAACTAGCATCTACAATAAATAGTGAAATTGATAATAATAATATGATTGATCTCAAACGTACATCATATAATTTTAAATCTCGACATCGACAACAAATTTCCGAAATTATGAATGATTGGGAAGAACCATATGTTTGTTTTGGTTCCGCCAGAATGACAACAAACAATAATAATAACCAAAAATCATTACACATAGATGCAGAAGATACGAAAAAAATACAATGGAATGTATTTTCTCCAAAATATAAATGCATATTTTCGGATGATAAGTATACGTATAATAGTGTACAGCAATATATGTTGACTAAACAAGCATTTTGTATGCATGAAGATGAGTTAGCTATCCAAATAATATCAACATCAGATTTAAATAAACAACAATTATTAATTTATTCATCTAATTTGAATGTTTTGCATCCAAAATGGCCTTGTTGGATAAGTGCGCGCGATGCCATATGTCTAAATGGCAACTTACTCAAGTTTTGTCAAAATATAAATTTACTTGAAATTCTTATTTCAACCAGAAATAAAGAGATTATTTATCTTTCGACAAATAATAGTAAAACACAAAAGAACAAGAAGAATAATGATAAGGATAAGACTAAGAATGATGACGACGATGATGATGATGAAAATTACTGGACTATTGGAATGACAAGTAATCAATTTCGTTATAACGATAGATCTCTTTGGATGGGAGAAAATACATTTGGTAAACAGCTTGTAAAAACCAGGGAATCTTGTCGAGCAAGATATTTTTTTAGACAAGCATTTCAAAATAGAAATCAAAAATAGAAATGAAAAAAATTATAAAATATTTAATATTGTTTAATTTGTTATTCGCTATTCACTATTATTATTATTATATTCTGATTATTTATATATCATTATCTGTCATTACTATTATATATTTTTGTATAAATAGTAATAATAATAATAATAAGTATAATGTCTGTTCCTCTTCGATGCTTCCATTGTGCCGCAATGATCGGTCATATGTTGTCCGAGTATAAACGTCTAGTCAATGAAGAAAAAAAATCCGAAAAAGAAGCGATAACAAAAATAGAGAAAATACTGCGAAGAGTTTTATGTAACCAATGTAGAGCTATTTTAACAAGATCTGTCGATATCACAGATAAGATGTCCGTCTACAGTACAGCAATGTTTGCTACAGCTGATATTCAAGCCATTCATGCATGGCATGAATCTTATGACAAAAACAATAATAATGATAGAAACGTTGCAAATGTCTGTACTTAGGGTGTTGAACCAAATACCGTTTACACCGTTTTTGCAACAATAAGAGCGATTTGTATTTGTAGATTTTTCCTCTTGACATTTGAATTTTAAAATCTCTTTATTCTATTTCTATTTCCTTCATTATTTTATTGATACATTATTAGATTTTTTATCTACAAGCTCAACGCTTTCGTGATGATCATCAGAAGTTGTGTCAGAATATTCAAAATTTGTTGTTGTTGCATATTTGTGAATATTTTGTGTAACTTTTATTTATTATTGTTACACTTGAGTTTCTATACATCTTTTCTTTTCTTTTTTGTTGCAAAATAAAAGACATTTGACATAAATAAGCAAAACAAACAAATGGATACAAACATTGAAAATAATACAACCCAAACATCGCTGATAGTACCGATGTCTATACCTACACCTATACCTACGATGAATGAAATGAAAAGTGAAATGTGCAAATTGGATAAACTTATTATACTAGATTTAAATGGTGTTATACTACATAGAACACGAAGTGATAACGCTAACGAAAGAGTAGTAGAATTTAGATATGGCTTTGCATCTTTTCTTAAAAGATTAAATAATGAAGGTATTGCCTGGGGAGTATGGTCAACGGCAATGCCACATACCGTGATGTCTTTGTTAGCTTCAATACTAAATTTTTTTCCTGAAGACGTACAATATTATTGTCCACAGGTTGTTTTGACTCAAGAATTTTGTTCTATGAACAATAATAACAATAATAATAATAATCAAAACAACAAAATTACGTGGCCAACTCTTAAATCATTGGATGACTTTTGGAAACTACACCAGTTTAACCCGACGGTGAAAAAATATACACAATCATATTGTCCAATATTATATGACAAGTTCAATACTTTAATTATTGACGATACAAAAGAAAAACATATACATAATAATAAATCTAATGTAATTATTGTTGATTCGTTCGACGGACATGTACATTATGACAATGTAGCAACAGACAGGGCTGAAGATCTTGATTTTTGGCAAGATTTGTATGAAAAAATTAAATCTAAATTTAAAAAATTAAATTCGCAAAAGTTTCATTCTCATTCCCTTGACCAACATCAATATAAATCCAACATATATGATGTATCAGTACCAGATAATACAAAAGTTAAAACAAAATACAACCCATTGAAAGATTTGGGTCCTATTCTCAACTATTCAAGGAGAAGATGAAAATAAGTAAAATGTTAAAAATGTTATGTTATATTTGTATAAAATCTAAAAAGTGTAATAAATAGTTAAAACTCCAAGTAAATGCGATATACAATGGATGTAGGTTGCAAATTTGTGAAAGTTTTTACTCATTAATAATTTAGAATAAATGTACAAGAAACCAGATATGCCGCATATGACTTGTGTAGGAGACCAGAGCATAAAACATACAAATGATAGTGATGCACAAATTCTATCAAAAATCTTGACCCATCTTGAAGTCAGTCCATGATTTAAAATAGATGTTGTACATGTTAAAATAGATATTAATTTTAATATAATCTGAATTGCGAAACACTGTGTTGATAATATAGGACATTTGTTTTGACCACATAAAATAATCATACATATGAGAAGAGTACAATATATCGAAGAGCAAAGCAATATTCTATTCATTGTGCTCAAAGAGATGGAGAAAAACAAATAAGTTTTTAAAAAAAAAATATTAATGTTGATATTATTCGTGTGTTGCAAGTTCATTTTTTATCGAGGAGTATACGTTGTTCATCATGTCTAATTTATCCATTTCATTTTTTAAAAATTCCATTAAACTTTGCTGAATTTGTTTATGAATTTGTTGAAATTGGACTTGTTTTGAACTATTTCCGTTTTGCCGTAAAAGTAAAAGTGCCTTTTCTTGTCTTGCTCTGAAAAGAGCTGTAAGCGTCTGAATTAACTTTTTTTGTGCATTTAATAAAGTTCCAATTGATTTGGAAGAAGATTTTGAATATGATACGCCTTGACCATATGCTGCCCTTTCAGCCGTTGTGAACAGTGCCGGTGTTAACATGCCTTGACCAATTGTATCCGCGTATAATCTCACAAAGTCAGGTTGTGATTGTTTTATTTTTTCTAATAATATGTTTAATTCCTTGCTTTGGATAATCAATTCTCTAAATGGATCTGATGTGTCGCGCAATAATGAGTTTTGCCTTAAATCAAACACTTTAAATGGGTCATTCATATTATCAACAATGATTGATGCAACATCAGTAATACCTATAGAAGGAGAAAATGATGGGCCAAATGACGACGATGTATTTTTATTGTTTTTGAAAGATAATAATGATGATGGAGGTGAAGTCGAATCATTCTCCTCTGGATTATTATTATTATTATTTGAATTGTAATTGGAAGGTGTTGATGCAGAAGTAGACGCGCGAGATGGATATGAGCTTCTTACGATTTTTTCATTCACTTCATAATTTGTATCGGTATAACAATTTTCACCTTGATCTGTCATCCATTTTAATAATTTTTGTTTCATTTCTGTTAAACTATTGCTATCATCATAATGAATTTCAGCATTTAAAAGTAATTCTTTTATATCCTCTTTTGTTGTGATGCGCTCAATGTCATCATATAAATCATCATTGTCAGACATCTTGTATTGAATGTATTTTCTTTATTTTAACTTTTTTTTTAAATGCCTAGTAATTTGTTTTATTGAGTGAAAAAAAACATTGCATATCTCAACACAAACATAAAATCTAAATTATCATATCATTATAATTGTTTGGAAAAAAAAATAGTTCTATTGTTTGTATTTTTTTTTCACGTATATCTTATCTAATGTCTATCAAATGTTGGTTAAATGAAATATTTACTAAAAGAATAACAGAATGGATTGACATAAATTGTGATCAAAGTGGCTATTCTAACAAATCTGACAAACGTGTAATTTTATTTCATTTCATTTACAAAACAAATAAGGATAAAAAGTCATTTTTGAAGAAAGAGGATATTCAACATCATGAGCCATTGACAAAAGAAGAAATGGATTTTGTAAATTTGTCAACGCCATATATCTTATCATTGTTCGAAAATAAAATAGATTGTGAAGACGAGACGACTCCAAAATCTCCTGCGTCAAGAACATTTATAGATTTTATGCCAATTGTAATTAAAAATAGGGAAAATCATATACAAACATATACAGATATGAAGAATCAAATCTTGTTGCACAAGGATAAAGATATTCCAAATATCAAGACAGAACAATGGCCTCTTTTAATAAAAATTTGTTTTACTATAGTTGATGTATGGCGTTTACGCGGGACGACAACGACAATAACGAACCAAATTTCAAATGATACGAATAATGACAGGAATTTATATAAAAATTTAATTATCGACGTGTTGGATATAATTTGGCCAGAGCTGTGTCACAGAATATTTATAATTGAAATGATTGATACATTAATTCAATTATATATTAATTTCAGAAACAAAAATCACATAGGTATAGGTAAATAAACTACAGTTCCATTTGGCATTTGAACAGGGACAGTATTGAGAGGAATTTGAGATGATGATGGTGTTGGTGTTATAGAAGAAGAAGAAGAAGAAGAAGAAGAAGGAACAACGTCGGTTTCCATTGCTGCAACAGAACTATTCAGGGAGGACGATTCTTCTTCTTCGGTTATATTACTTAACTTCTTATGAGCAATGTTTTTATTTCTACGAGCGATAGCCAACATGATGTTAGCGTCGTCGTCATCACTATCCACAATTCTATTATTATTATTAACATTCTGAGGCGAAAGAAATGTAGGTACAAACCATACATGATATAAAATAAATAATAGCACAATAGTTATGATTGATATCTCTATCCAATGATCTTTTGCAAATTGAGTCAAATTGTCCATAAATCCATAAGAGTTTTTTGGATTATCAAATCGCTGATTGTCTCTTGAACTACTTCTTTTACTTGAGCTTGTTCTGGATATCTGTTCGTTTTCATTATTATCTTCATCGCTATTTATTAATGCAACTTCTTTTTGTTTTTTACTATTTGGAGACTGTGATTTTCGAGACTGTGATTTTCGCGTCATTGTTTCTTCAAATTGTTCATCGTTATCGTCGTCATCATCCAAATATAACATGGTGGCGTTAACCGTTTTTTGCGAAGATGATGACTCGATCACTTCTCTGGCTTGGGTTGATGCATTATTATTATTATTATTATTATTATTATTAGTTGACTTACTCGCAGATTTGTTAAATTGGACTCTTGAGGATGGAACTGTAGAAACTGACATGTTATTGTTATTGCTATTATCTTTATTATTAGACAATGCTGAAGAGTTTATAGGAATACGAGATTTAGGAAAATAGTCCAAAGATCCAGTATCATGATCGTCGTCATAAATTGAAGGTGAATTTGTGGAGTAATTTAATTCTGCTAATATTTCTGCATTGTTACTGGTTGTACTACTGTTATTAGCTCGTCTTTGCTGTAACTTTTGTCTAATTACAGACTTTGATGATATAAGAGACGGGAAAAGAGAAGATGTTGATATATTATCTTCTTGATCATTCATTTCTTTAAAAAAAAATAACTTGAAATATTTATAAAAAGATATGTATGAATGAACGAATGTGAGTATTAGTAATTAATAATTAATAATTAATAATATGTAATATATCCTTTCTCAAAATACAAATTATATATCAAAAACAAATTGTATGATATCGACAGGTTTGTATTTTTTTTTAAAATTAATTAATGATAAATGATAGTAACGATAAAACAACAATGATAAGTGAAAAAAAAAACAATTATACTCGATTGATAGGACACACGATATTTGTAATATAGTCTTCAACACTGTCTCGAATAACGCTTATCACACCTGTATATGAAACATCTATACCGGGATCTGAGCCCATAAATCCTGAACGGACTTTTCTACCAAAGTACCAATTTACATTCACTTGTCTTTCATTGACATAAAGTGGTGTGGTCACATATGAACTTGTGGAAGGATCATCTTCATTGAAAGCTTTGAAAAGTAAATCAGCATCTTGTGATGTGAGGTTTGAAATTTTAACAAAAACAACAGTTTTAACTTGACGAACTGCCGTTAAACTTTTATTTTGATTAATAGACATAACTCGAACATTACGAATTTTCAAGTTACTCAAATTTGGATTTGATTTTGAAATTATGTTTTTCCTAACATTTAACGCCTGTTCAAAGTCCATTAAAGCTGGTAAAAATGATGAATCGTCATTTCTGATTTTTAATTCAAATTGAACTTCGCCATCTACCCCGCATCTTTCTTTACGAATATTTGCATCAAGCGCAACCCGATGATTTACAAAAGCTACATACAAATCATCACAAAACTTTTCCCACAATTTAGGAGTAATGCGTGAAATAATAGTACGTCGAATTTTTGCAACTTCTTCATCGGCAATCACCCAATTCTCCAATTTTAACGAATGAGTGTTACCAATGATAAATAGCTGCAAGTCATCTTTAGAACTGAAAAGCCTTCGCGCAATAAGTTCACATAAACCCACTTTAGTTGTTAACTCCATAATATTAACGTCAGGTGTTTCTCCAAACAAAATCGTCATAGCGTCTAAAGTAAGAGAAGATTCATAATCATTCAATTTATTATACTCAAGTTGGAAATCTCCATTTGTCTTGACATATCTTTGTGGACTTATAAGTGATGTTATGGCAGATGATGCCATATTTAGGAAAGATTGAGTTCCAGGATCTTTATCACTGCTCAACATGAATATATTATGTCTAATATGGAAAAGAAGAGCAAAAGGCATATATTCCTCTGGCCATTGCATCACATATTTATGTAAACTTTCAATTGAAGATTTTGAGTCGAGTGGCATATCCATTATATTTCTATCATCAGCATTGACCGATGTTGTACGTGAAGATGGGTCTGTTGAAGAAGATCTTCTCGAAGAACCTCCTGATCGTTTAGATGCCATGATGTTCTTATTGTTTTTTTTTTTGAACAATGAAGAAGGAAAGAGGTTTCAAAAAATTATAATAGAAGAATTGGCAAAGCAATAACAATATATTTTTCTTTTTTTTTTAAATTAATTGTAGTATATAAGAATATATAATTACAAGATACAAGACAAGAATTATAATATAAATTATTTAATTTTATTGAATAATTTTTTTTTTGTTTGCAAAGTGATGTGACAGATATCAAATAAAAATTACATTAGAACATACAAAATCCATTGATTCCTACGCGAAAACAGTTGGAGATAAGTACAAAATAATCAAAATCGAAAAAATTACACAACATAAGCTAATTGACAAGAAGATACCTAAAATACGCACTCAATCATGACAGATGTACATTATTTCCATTCTTTGACTGGAAAAGAGGTTTCAAAAAATTACTTATGTACTCCGATACCATTAGCAGAAAATGGAAAAGAAATATGTAGGGAAAGAGACTTCGTAAGACAAGATACAAAATCAGAAATTAGAATATCTGCAACTTTATTTATATTTTTCATTATACTGGCTATGGCAATTGGATACAAATTACATGGAGATTTTAACTGCAAGGAATCTTTATCAAGCGGGTGTATTCGCAAAATAAAAGTATCAAATGAACAAAATAAAGAGATGAATGCAAGTAATAAGAATAAGTCAACCACAAAAAAATAAATAAATTTTTTTGGTTGTATTTGTTTATTTTTGACCCCATGTCGATCTATCCCATTTTCTATCATCATTTTCATCCTTTTCAACAATACTTGCTCTACTATTTCCACATCTTGAAAATCTAGGAGCGGTTTTTAGCTCTTTTGCACCATGAGCATTAAAGCAATATTGATACATACGACATTCACCTTTTCTCATCCAAAATTGACACATTTTTGTTTTATAATTGGGACAATTTTCATGATTATGATCATTGTTGCGATGAAACCAACATAAAAAATGATTACCCTTTCCTTGACCATTTTGATTCCTTCCTTGATCTTTTCGTGAAGTGTCTGACACTATATCTTGTTGGTTACTACTATTACTACTTGTACTTGTACTTGTAGTAGGTGTAGCTGCTGATGAAATAAACTTTTTTTTTACAATTTTGTTTTCCCTTTCATCATCCTTATCGTTATATGTAGATCCAACCATAAATGTTGGTCGTTGCATTGGAGCAGCAAAAATCGATCGTTTGATTGGTTGAGTGTCCAAAGAAGACGATGATCCCTGTTCCTCTTCAGTTATATCAGCCCATGAATCTCTTGATAATTTTAAAGTGTCACTCATTTGAAGAATCACAAACCTTTTTTTTTAAAAAAAAATTGTTCTGTTGAAGTGAAAGTAGATAACAAATTGAGTATATAAGAAGAAGAATGAAATAACTGACAATACAATACTGACATAATTGTTTCAAAAAAAAAAAATAATAATAATAATATGTATGGGTCTGTGTTTTTGTTCTTTATTTTTTTATTTCACAAAAAAATGTCAATAGACAAAAAGAAAATCAACAAAAAGAGACAAAATATGTATGAATAAAAAAAAAGACACCAAGAAAGAAATCAAAACAATTTACGTATGCGGTCTCCAAACATTTTTTCTTTATTAAAAACATTTTTATAATACAATTCATCAATCCTCCAATGTTTTAATAACTTTTTATGAGACATTATAAATGAAATATTATCAATTATGTTTGACACATACATTTCGTGTTGATTTGTTAAAAATTCAATACTTTCCATTTGACATCTCGGAAATCCAACGTAATATTGACCTTGTATAACTTCTTTATATTCATAAACACCATTCTTCATTTGAGAAAATGAAGGACCATTTGATATTATTAACCCTGTTGTTATATGAGGAACAGCATCTTGATCTTCAATATCGGATAAAACTCTAACCATTTTATGAAAATGAAAAGGTTCTCGTATTTCTGTTTGAGGACGTAAGGAGTTGTAATTAAACATTACAGGTATTATACAAATTGCAATATCCATTTCTTCTTGTAAATCATTTATAAATATTACTTTTAATTGTAATCGAGCCATTCTCAGATCTACTATTGTTCTTTGTTTTGTTAATTTCAACTGGAGTTCGGGTATTTCAATGATATCTTTTTTCAATATAAATTGTTGATATTGTCTATGTGAAGGATCTTCATATTCAATTTGTAATTTGAAGCTTTTATTATTAACAAAAGCTTGGGATTTAGTTTGTTCTTCTTCTTCAATTTTTCCTTTGACTGTGTCTTGTGAATTGATATTTTTATTTTCCATTTCATCATTATAACGTGGCAATGGCATTTCGAGAGGGGATGGAGGTGATGATGAGGCCGTAAACAAAGAATCCAGTTGCAACTCTTCCAAAGAAGTATGCAATAAACCTATAGATATGTTATCACATAATTGTACAACATTAATATTAAATGATATTTCTCCAGTAGGTTGATTGTTATTTGCTGGATCAAATAGCGTCATCTTTTTATAAACATTGGGACCATTAGATATTGTTTTTATGTCTAAACTTGATATACCCTGTATTGTACGTGCACCAACTGCATTTTCTTTGCAATATCTAAGTATAAGGAAGCGTCGATTTAACATATGAGGATATTCAGTACAATATTCTAGACTCGTTGTCCAAGATGGCCATTTAATTTTAGTTTTCTCATCAATAAAATTAGGAATTTGAGAATGCGGACTTTCAAATTTTAATATACCAAAACTCCCTGTAATAATAGCTTTTGAATTAGAAAAAATGGGTTTAATTAGCTTTGATGGAAGAAGGTTTTCTATTTCATTGATATTACTTTTTGTAATAATTACAGGAAGAGGAGTGACAATGACATCGGAAATTGTTACTTTTAAAATTAATGATGCCATGCGTTACTTACTTAACCATATGCTTTAATAACTTGTGAGAACAATAAAAATAAAATGAATAAATAGTAAATAAACACTATTATTGTTTTCTTCAATGAAATGATGGAAAAAGATTTTCCAAAAAAATAAATAAATTGAACTTGTGATACGTCTTGCCCATTCAAAAAGAAGTGAGTTGATGTGATAATTGGAAAAATTAAAATTATATATGTTTGTTTTGTATGTATTATAATTAAATTCCTATATTTTGCTGACGAATTCACTTTTCATGTAATAATATATATATGATGTTCGAATATTGAATGGTAATAATTGATAAAATGAAACTTGAAACAAATTAAATTAAATTATTAATTAATTAACAAGTTGCATTGATTTTTGTAATAAACCTTATAATTCTTTTTATATAGATTTGAACACTTTGCTTATACGTTGCATTTATAATTTTAAATTATCTTTTTTAAAGATCAATCAATTACTTGATTTGGTTTTATACTCTATTTTTTTATCATTATCGTTATTATTATTGATGTCATTAATATTGAAACCCGATATTGTGATCAAAAAGGAACACAGCGAAGAGGATGAAAATGAACACAAAAAAATGTTTACATTTGCAAATACACATTCAAGTCATCCTGTCGAGACACGTATCAGACGTATCGTTAACGGAATCAATGACATACGTAAAATAAAAATGAGCTGCATTCCTGATTTGAAAAAAAAAATTTACACAATTTTGAAAAGAAGGGATTCGTTGATTAATAATCCCACAAATTTAATTAAATATAGACGAATGAGTAAAAGAGTTAAAGAATTACAATCCTATATATCAGAATTAGAATCAGGAAACAGGTATAAATCATTTATTTCTAAAATGTTTGACTTGTTTCAACAAGTTCAAACTATGCAAAATATGTTTAAAGATGAATTTTCTATTGATTCCATCGTTTTACCTGAAGGGGAGGACGTGTTTGAAGCAAATCGATCATGTCGTAATAACTTAAAAGAATGTAAAAGTCAAATTGTCGCAGCAGCCAAAAAATTAGGAATCTTTACCCAAGAATTAAAACAGTTACCTGAAATAAATAAAGAGTATTGTCCCAAATGTAGGGTCGCTTATTTTTATACATGTCATACATCCAAAAAAGTTTGTTCCAGATGCAAAGATACGACAACTCATATGGAATTATCTCCGCTTGTTATTAATAATGACAGCAATTCACAATATGATAGAGTAAATTATGAAATTACTGATGTTCTCAGCATTTTTGATGAACCGAGAAAAATACCTCATATGGATGAATTATTGAACGTCATCATGTCTGAAATTCATTTGGATCGATCTCGATGTGATACTAGAGTTACAATTACATCGATTAAAAAAGCATTAGAAACAACAGGGAATTCACAATACGGAAGAGATGCAAATGCAATAGCCAACAAAATAAACAATGAATCTCCTCCTATTCTTACGCATCATCAAAAGTTCCTCGTTATTTCGGTCTTTTTAGAAATAGAAGAAGGTTTCAACGATTGCATAAATAGGTTGAGCTTTCCAAATTATTTTCGAGTTACAAAACAAATATTTTTATGGTTGGGTATGCCTAAATTTGCAGCATGGTGTCCAAAATTAAAAACTCCAGAAAAAGAAGAAGAACAAACAGAAGACTTGAAACTCATTTTTGCAAATCGTGGTATGATATGGATAGATGGTTAATTTTAATTCATTAATTGTTTAATTTATTTGATTTAATTTAATTTGTTTATTGTTCAATAATAGAAAAAAAATAGTGAAATAAATACATACATACAAACCTTGCATTTTTTTTTTGTTTTGACATTCAAATAAGTTATTTATTTATTTATTCGTTTTTTTGTTTGTCGGCTCACCACGCCTAAAACAGAACAAAACAATTAATTAGTTAATTGATTAATACAACAACAACAACAACATCAAACATTACAAATGTTGGCATTGGGATTATCACCAGATGCAATTGATTTTAGATATGAAACATTGAAAAGTTTGAGAGCGCTTGATCGAATTGACCAACCTTTTTTCCGAGATCCTGACTTTCCTAAGCCTGGTCTTTCAAAAATACGAGAAAGAATCGAAAAATATGAAAAATCACGAAAATTCGACCTTGATTGCGCAAACAAGACAAGGATTTTTTATTTAAAAGAATACTTTATGGATGAAGCGCATTATAAAAAAACTTTATATGATCCTGATTCTAAAATTCAAAAGTTATTGACGCGAACGCCTTTTGTATATGTATCAAGTGGAGAAATGCAGGATGGAACCACTTTTACAAGTCCAAACGATCCTATCTTTAAAAAACTTCATAAACAAGACAATCTAATATCTTATAATGACAGAGTTTTAGCCAGAAGAAAGGTAGTCTGTACACCTTGCATGATATATGCAAAAGGAGGTTATGGCGAAGGAAATGAAAAAGTAAAAGTTCTCTCAAAACCACAGCAATGTATAATGCTTTCGGTGTTGGGTGCACAATTGGATGATAAAAATTTAGACTATAGATATTTTATTGAAAAAAATCCTGAACTTGATGGACAATTAGAATTGAACCAAAAACTCTTTTTCAAATCTCTTGTGCATGACGTTTACCTGTGGTTTCATGCATTTAACATCATGGTAATGAAGGAAAAATTTTATAATAAAAATGACACAGAAGAAAAAGGAGGTTTATTGAGGTTATGTAAAGTAGGAGCTGGATTTTTTGCTGATGTTCCAGGTATGGAAGAACACCAAGGAAAAACAGTTTCAAAATTGTTGCTTTTGGCATCTATTCTGGTTATTAAACTTTGGAAATTTGATTATATTGATGCTGTTGAATTTTTATATTTTGATGAAAAACCATTTAAAATTGAATATCCTCATGGATCTATGATAACTAACCGAACCAAAATACTTTACTCAAATAAGGATATTTTGGATATTCCAGCAGAATATACAGACAAATATTATGTAGGCATCACTAATCCCAGTGATTCTTTTTCCATGATTGGAAACGAATTTGGATATGACTCTGTTGAAGCTATGTTGGGAAATAATACTTCTTTAAGATTAAATCAGGTATATCACTGGAATGGACATATGGTAGAAACAGACAACTATATCGGCGTAGATTTACCTACCGAAACAGTTGGACAAGCTTTATATGCATGTAATCACAAAAAAGAAGGACGACTGGAAGGTAAAAGTCTCAGATTTGATTTGATTGCCAAAAATTTATTATTAAAACTCAACCAAAACTTTCCATCCTTGATATATGGAACAGTAAAAAACGATAACGGATTTTGGAGTATTGTCCTTGCACCTGAATTTCAAACAGAATCGCACAAATCAGAACTTGTAGAATATGCCCAGTATAGAATACCAAAAAGTCTTGTTAAAGAATACAAAAAGTCGTCATGGTATAAAAAGAAAAAATTTAATACCTTTGAAGTCAAAGAGCCTTCAACAAAATACTTGCATGTATCCTTACCCCAAAATCATTCTTTAAAAGAAGGAACAAAAATTTACATGAATATAGATGTCAGTGATTTTGAATTACATGATGCACGCGGCGATGAAAGTGATGAATGGAAGCCATACAGCGATAATGAAATTCGCTTGTTGTGGGCAACTATACCCGTCAAAATTCGATCAGATTTACAAGCTGACGATTCTGATTATTATCCACATGTTACTATTGCATGTTTGGATGCTATCAAATCAGAATAAGTAAAAATAGTTGATATAATTTATGTTATAACAAAAACATACATACAAATGCAAATAAACAAATATCATATTTTAAATACTATTTCAGATTTTAGATGCCTGTCTCGACTTGAATAATTGGCAAAATTGTATTTTTCCACAGAGATTTTGGGAAACGCTTTTCGCAGCGTTTGCGATAAACATCCCGATCTTTCTTGAGAGATAGATTTCGTTTGCTGTCTGAAATGAAATTCTTCATATCCATGACGAGAAGATCCTTGAAATAAGGACTGGGAATCGCGGACCTCCCGTTAGAAGAGTTTGCATTTTTTTGTTTCTTATTTTCATGCTGGTCTCCGTCATCATCATTATTATAATCATGGTTTTTATTTGAGGATATATCAACTTGATCGATAATAGACACAGAAACAGACGATGCGCCTACTTCATTGTTTTTGATGCTATCGTTTATTTTGTTATTATTATTATTATTATTATTATCATCAATGCAATTTTTTCTTTTTCTATTGATATTTTTAGAAGTAGAAGAGGTAGTTAGAGGATTATAAGGATCAGACGGAATAGTGTCATACAGACTATTTTTAAACATAGGAATGTCAAACGTCTTTTTGAAAATAGTATTATTTGCAGATGGTCTTCCTTTACCATCGGTAACAGCAAAAACGATGGCCTTGAAACGACCCAAAAACTCTGTTTCTTGCATGACTTTAAAAAAAATATTGGAAATGGTAGATGGATTGTTGCCAAAAATCCCACACCCATATGCACCAAGCACTAGTGTATCACAAGCCATTAAAGCCCCAACTCGAAAAAGAACACGGATACGCTGTGTCATTTCTTGATAAATCTTAGAATATAATTCGAAATGATCTTCATGTTCTTGAAAGCAATAATCATGAATTGGTTTGGCAGCAGCAGATATAACATTGAATACTTTAGGTTTAGAATTAGGACCCAGTTCTTCATGGTCATTCCAAGCAGACTTGCGTATTTCGGGAACGGATGCAGAATAGATAGCTCCTCTTTCAGGAATGGGATAAAGTTTTGCATCATTCACGACAGACGATCGAAGCCCACCGGCATCTTCAAGAACCAATGAAAGAGCCAATTGTCTAAAAAGCATACCTTCCTGACCACCAGCAGGGGACCTAGAATTAGCCATATTCAAAATGGCTATTTTTCCGAAATGAATTGGATGCAAAGAACGAGCAACGTCAACTGTATCTCCATTTACAACCTTAACACTAGGAAGTTCTCTGTAAAATGCACGTCCGCCGTGACCCTTTCGTCCATAAGGTTCGGCGTAGGAGATTGGTTTAGATAGGTCGCTGAAAAGTCGGGTTCCTCCAAGACATTTTTGAACTAAAGGCAATTGATGGGTAATCAAACGATTCAATATAGGAGTCATGTTTGCGTTTCTTTCAAAAGACGAAGAAATAGATTGCTTCATTGTTTTATTTTATTGTTATTTGTCTTTTTTTAGTTTGCTTGTTGTGTTGAATATAGATTCCTTTCGTTTGTCTGTAACCAGTTGTTGATGTGAGAAAATTGTGTTTGTTTACTTTTGTCAATCAACTCGAGAACGTGGTTGTCAAAATTTTTATTTTGAAATGTCAATAGAATATTCTAAAACTTTGAGACGCATATATTTTGTGATTAGACGATGATCAGAACGGTTAAATATCCGTCATTCGCTTTGTTTCACTTCATCTCTGTGTTTGGACGAATAAACAAAAAAAAACAATGATTCCCCTGCAAGAGTTGTCAATGTTACCATCATCATTTACATCTTCTATTTCTTCTTTGACCAATACTACATCATCATCATCATCATCATCATCATCATCATCACCTTCCTATCCCACTTCTTCAATGAAAGCATCTACATTGTCTGTCTCAAACAATATGATTCCAGGCGCCTTTCAACGCCGAGTTATAAATCATCCTGCCAATGTTGCCAAACCTTTGCAGACACCATATTTTTATAATCAGCAAAATTCTCAAAACAACAATGTGCTTGCGGGGGGCGGAGGAGCTATTAAATACTTTAATTCGGGAAATAATAATAATAATAATACGAACAATACTACCAGTCAATTCAAAAATCAAAGCAGTATTTCTTCTGCTTCTTTGGCTCTAAAAAACGATAATAATAATAATAATGCACCATTTTTCCCAATGCCGCATTATGATCATCAACAACAACCACAACAGCAACAAGGAATTTTAAAACTCAACACTGATACTAATACTACTGTTGTCAATTCAAAGCAGCAGCAATTGATATCTATGGTCAATTTGAGTGAGAGTGATCAAAAAATTCTACAAGACGTAGACGATTCAAGTGCTTTCCGTAAACAAATTGCAAAAAAAACAATAATGCATTATCGCCAAAATCCAAATGATCAAAAACTACTGGCCCCTTCTTTGCATGATGCCACATTACATTCTCTAAACAAACATAATCAAACTATGGAATTGCAAACTTCTCAATTGGCAGATAAATTGGATATGAAAGTTTCTCAAGCGCAAATGTGGCAAAATCATAATAAAAAATTTGCAAAATGCACGTCTAATATGACCTCTGTTCATTCACAGTCTGTTGTTCCTAAAATATCATTACATGATCCCAATTTTGAACAAACAAAGATTGTTATCGAAGAGATTTCTTCTATTAAAAAATCAATGCGAAAAATGGAACATGATTTACGTCTGCGTCATCTTGCAAATCAAAAATCAATGTGTTTGAATTTGTGCGACAGTGTTTGTAAATCGGAACTTCAAAATGTATTCAACGAAATGAATAATCTTTTGGGTCGTCATTGGAATTTCGTCGAATCAAAAAATGATCAAGAGAAAAAAAATCAATTAAATATTGTCAAACAATTGGAAGATCTTGGTCCAGTGCCTGTTATTGATTCATCTTCGGCTACCTCGGCTTCTACGTCATCAGATTTACTCAATGTTTATTTGCTTCAACGCAGTAAAATTCAAAACACATTTGATGATACCATGAAACAATTAGAAAAAAAGTCCGCATCGAACATACAAGATATTGAAATGCAAATTGGTATATTGGAAGAAAAACGGAGTAAACTTTTTGCATTCGAATCTTTTGCCGATCAACTTCGTCACACCGCATCGGAAATGAGTTTAGAGTTGGATAGTGAAATAATTCAACAATTTTCTTGGATGCAGCACAAGATTGGTCGTGTGCTTGCAGAAATGTTGTGTAGTTATGCCAAGAATAGACAGTCTTCTCAAAAAAACAATGATCAAGAAAAGTTATCGTCAAATCGAAATAAATTTATCAAAGACATCTCAGAGGATTGTACTTCTCGGCCGGTAATGAAAAAAACAGAAGGTGACAATAATGACACATCTACATCTACTCAAGAGAATCAAGAAATTTTATCGGACCCGACTTCGAATACAAACACTTTAGAAAGAGACTTTCATGCAAGTCAAGATTGGATGTTGGATAACTTGGGTGTTGTTAATTCATTAGGCTTAGGTGATATATTTGCTATTCCTTTACTTCCTCAATCATCGTCATCGTCATCTTCATCTCAATCCACTACTACTACTACTACTACTACTAATACTAATAATAATAATAAACGAAAATGTATAGAAGAGAATAGTGATAATGACTTCAAAAAAGCCAAAATTACAACAAAGGATATCGATTCTTTGATGAGAAATCCTTTATTGGAGTCTCTTAATTTTACTCAAGTTGCGGGAATGAAGCCCAGGCAAATTGTTTGGAACGATCTCTCTAAACCTCTTGATCAACAAGAATTTATTCCAGCAGTCACGTTGAAACTGTTTGGAAAAGGTGTTCATTTAATTTAGATAAAAATATATGATTTTTTTTAAAATTTTGCTAATTTATTTATTTTTCCTCTCCAAATTTGATGTACTGTATTTGTATCTTTGATTGAGAAAAAAACAGATAATACACAAAGTCAAATCCATCTTTTTTTAAAAAAAAACAACCAAAGTGGAAATAAGAAATATAATATAAATAACAAGGATGTCTTGTAGATCTAGACCCGTTGGTTTATGTGAGAGTGAGATGGCTCGTTTTGGTAATATTCCAATTTGTAAAGTTGATGAACATCTTGATATATGCAGTATTAATAGCCAATATGTTAGTAGTCTTAGATCTTGTATGGGAGTTATTGTATCGTGTCCATGGGTTGAACTTCCTGATATTGATATAGATGCGATTATATCTGATATGTGGGGTTTGTTTCAAGATTCAGATGATGGCGATGGCGACGATGGCATTGCTGATAAACTGATAAACACTTTTGGAAAAGATATTACTGAAGTTCAAAAGTGGCTTTTTGCTTATATACTTATTCTTTGCGAAGATAACACAATTCCTGATAATGACATGGTTAGATCATTTTTGGAAAAAGGAATTATTTCTGTTTTACTCAACCGACGCACCCGGTCCTTTCCAGAAGGGAAAAAATATATCGACTTTAAATTTAAAGAATTAGATAAATTGATTATGCATAAAAAATTTACAGATTCAGATTCAAAACCAACAGGCATTTTCAAAAAACAGGATGATGTCGCAAAGTCGTCATCATCAGCATCGTCATCAACAAAATCCACAACAACAGCATCGTCAAAATCATCATCATCATCATCAAAAAATACAATCAAAAAATCTTGGTTTTCAAAGCAAAAAAGAGGATTATTGAGCGCCTTTTTATATACAGCCCTCGCTATGGGCGGTATAACTCAAGCCACTGCCCAACAAAGCTCTAGCTCAAGTAGCGTTAATTCTAATTCACATCTCAAATCTGTATCGGTTCAAAATACCGTATATAATTCAATTGCAAAAATGCATTCCGAATGTACAATTGATTCTTTTCCAGATGTAGCTAAACAAGCATATGATATAGTCGCAGATACGATAAAGAGCGAAAAAGGTTCGTTGTCTAGGTTGCCTCAAGAGCAATTAGAAGATTGGCAGAGAGCACTGTCTGGGATTTCAAATCCATCAATAACCCACGAAGATATTAAGAATATGCAAACTTCAATAAATAATGAATATCAAAAAAACATGGATGAAGGAGTTGATATATTTTTAAAATTTTCAGATTCAAATAAATACCGAGCAGAAGTAAATAAAGATGTTACTAAAAATGGATCCCCAATCAATCCGCAAGTTTTAGCAGACGGAGTCGCTGCACAACTAGCTGTCGCCATTATTAGAGAACATCCGATTTTTATTGAGGCTGTTACTTTATTAAGAGATGGTGCCACATTTGAGGCCAATTCAATGAAAGAGTCGTGTCGTATTCATCTAATTAAACAAGCAGAAATGATGTTAAGAGACACGTATGCAGATTTACAGACTCAAATTAATATCAAGTTGCAGAAAGAATCTCCCGATTATCCTTTGTATTTTCCAACAGTAAATAAAGATATCAAGTTTTCATTAGAAGAAATTGCTTCAAGTGCACATAAATTACATCGCGAGGATTCAATGAAGATTGATGCGAATCTTGGTTTCAACACGGTATTGGGCACCGTGATAGAACCAAAAGAACGAATTGATATGATGAGAAGAGAATTAGAGTTGATACACATAAAGATCGCTGTGCAAAAATATTTAACTGGAATGTATGGTGGTACTAATGAAATCGTAAATAGTTTAAATTTGATGCTAGGATTTACACAAGGAGCAATTGAAGGAGGCATTTCACTTTTACCATCTCCTCCTTCAAACCAAGATGTTTCTGTATCTTTGAAACAAGTGGAAGGCAAAATGTTTGAATTAAAAACTCATGTTGCAGAAATTATGAAAATAGCACCAGAGCTGTCAAAGGGTCAAATTGTAGAACTTACAAGAATGAAACAAGAACTTGACATTAAAGAATCACAGATAAACGAGTTTACAATAGCAATTAAAAAGCTGCAAGGTGAAATGAATGAATTAGAAAATGAAAAGAAAAATATGTATGATTCATATTGGTACAACTTATTCGTTTATGGCATTGTTGGTGTATTCGCACTTACCGGAACATTATTTACTGGAGGATTTTTATACAGGCAGTTATCGACAATGAATTACCTTTATGAGTGCCATAAATTTTTTATGGGATATCTTTGGTTAACAAACGAAGTTAGAGGGATAGTTCTAGATCCCAATCAGTTTAAAAAAATTTACGAAAAAATTCAAGAGGAAAATGTACCAATAAATAGAAAATTATTTCCTGACTTGGAATATACACAGACAGCGTGGTGGTGGCCTGGATATTTTTGGAGTGCTATATATTCTAAAGGCCTTATTTCCGAATATAAAAGTGTTGATATAAGTCAAGATTTTACAAGCATTCCAGTAAATGGGAATTCTTTTAGAATTTCAATTTCTCATCCGGTGAATGACAGCTTTCTTTTCAAAATGGCAAAGTGGTTTTTCAAAATTCCGTACAAAAAAAAAATTTCAACTTCTTCTTCTTCTTATGCTGTGAGCCAATCAAATTTAAATTATTATGAAGATATTATACGAACGCATTTTCGTCTTCCGGCTAGAGGTGCTGTTGCTGCTGCTGGTGGCGGTGGTGGTCCTCCTGGCGGTGGCGGCGGCGGTGGTGGTCCTCCTGGTGGTGGCGGCGGTGGTGGTCCTCCTGGCGGTGGCGGCGGTGGTGGTGGTCCTCCTGGTGGTGGTGGTGGTGGTGGCGGTCCTCCTGGCGGTGGTCCTCCTGGCGGCGGCGCTGGTGGTAGAGGCCGTCGTGTTGACATAGGCGTTGGTGCGGGAGGGAGAGGACGAGGAGGTCGAGAATTGTCGCGCTCGCCATCACCGTCATCTCCAGTACCATCTCGCGCTTCAAGATCGATGTCGAGAGAAAGTCGTGCTGGAGGGAGAGGACGAAGAGGCCGAGAACAGTCACGCTCACCATCCCCATCACCAGTATCAGGTATACCAGGCCGAGAACAGTCACGCTCACCATCCCCATCACCAGTATCAAGTATACCATCCCGCGTTTCAAGATCGATGTCGCGAGAAAGTGGTGCGAGAATGGCCCGGCGATCACGAACGCCGCCTCGTGCAAGCAGAAGCAGAAATCAAATTCCAGAAGAAGGAGACGAAGAAGATGCACAGTGACAATTAGGGGGTTGGGGAGGAGACGTAGGAGGACAAGAAGAGGGATTGAATAACGGCGGTTCTGTTGAAGAAGAAACTGAAGAAGAACGAGAACGCAGATATGAACATAAATATAGCAGTAATAATAGTAGCCGAAGAGAAGGCGAAGAAGAAAGAGGAAGAGGAAGAGGCGAACCTGGACCAAGGGCGAGAAGAAGAAGGCGTAGTGGACTTTTATCCGAATCCGCAAGTTTGTTAGACGCTGCCGCTGGACGACATGGACATAATTTGAGACAGCGAAAATAAAAATATCTATTTCAAAACTCAGGTTTTCAGATTTCCGTCTTTTTGACTTCTCGTTCCCCCAATACCTTTTCTTCATCCCTTCTGTTCACAAGCCTTTACTGACACATCACTCATCCCACCATCCCTTCTCCCCCACCCCTTGCATTTACAACTACATTCGGCACCACTAACACGTGAGCCGAATAATTATCTAGACACACACACGCATCCTCACACACAGCATGTCTGAACCTGAACCTGTTTGTTGGATTAACAGGCAATTGACCGTCCTGTTAGACTGGGACGACACGTTGGCCCTTTGTGACACCTCAATTCTTTTGCCGGGAGCGTACATCGCTATCGAGGCGCTCTTCGCCGCCGGACACGTGCTGGTGTTGTTCTCGCGTAGCAGAGACGCTCGGCGACACTCACAGCGAGCCGGACTCGGTGGATTTTTCTCACAGTACGTGCACTGTACACATTATACCAAGGTGGAAGATATTCATCACGTCGCATCGGAACCTAGCGACATGCTTCTCTTCGACGACACACCCGAGATCGTCAAAGCCTTTCACAACCAAGGCCTCCACGCGCGACTCGTGCGAAAGTGCGGTCTCACATTTGACCATCTCGTACGTGCTCGACTGCTTCCACCTGACGTGGTCTACCCACGCTCGCCAGACTGAATAAGTGCAAGTCAGAGGCCTGACTTCTTTTAACTCCATGGTATAAATCGTTGTGGCAACGAGCGCGTTGTACGGCGTACTGGCCGCCGAAATCTGAAGTTTCATAGACGGCTTATTGTACACTGCAGCACATCGTTCATATTTATATATAATAAAGCGTTCAAATATGCCATTGGCTTGAATTTAGCTTGATAGAAATGTCATACTGACAGAATGTGATATATTCATTAAGGAGACTTCAAGCATGTGGCTGGGCATGCTATAAATCTATTGTAGTGCACAGGCGACGCTGCTGCTGGGCAGTGTTTCAACGGATACGCTCAAATTGTGTGTGTTTGTGTGTGGATCGTGGGGTCACATGGCCACACTGTGCAATTGCGTGCTGCGCTGTTTGATCAGAATCGATGACTGACATACGTGTGATTGTGATTGTGCTTGCCCCGACGCACGATCGATATCTGCAATGACCAAGGCAACAATGTCGCACGGCACAAATGTTCTGACTTAATTGCGCTAAACGTCTTGGACATAATTTGAGACTGCGAAAATAAAAATATCTTATTTCCAAACTCAGACCCTCCAGATTTTCTTTTTCTTTTCATTCCTCCAATACATTTTTTTCATCTCTTCTGTTCAATTAGTTCAATTTGTCTTTCAACCCATCACCCATCCCACCATCATCCCTTCTCCCCCACCCCCTTGCATTTACAAATACATATCGAGGAAAAGACAGGTTGCAAGAAACAAAAAGTATCTGTGATGCAGATGCAGTCTACGCCTACTTCTTATACTTATCAAAATCAAGATAATCAGCATCATCCGTCTTATTTTCAGCAACAGCCTCTTTTACCTCTACCAGTGCATCATCATCATCACAATCATCTGCAGCAGCAGAAACTTCATCGTCAGACCGACCTTAGTCTCCAACAACAACATCCTCAACAACCCCAACTGAACTTTCATCAACAAAGTCATCAACAACCCCAACTAAACTTTCATCAACAAAGTCATCAACAACCCCAACCGAACTTTCATCAACAAAGCCATCAGCAACAGCAGCATAACTTTCTGTTGCCCCAAAATCAGCAGCAGTGTCAACAGCAACAACAACAACCTCTTCTGTTTGTTCCAGTGCAGCATATTCAAAATAGTCAGCAATTGCAACCTGGTACCTATCAGTGCCCTATTTCGTCTTCTTCCGTTCAACAGTGTCACCAGCATAATTCTTATACTGAACAAAATTGCATCAAGTTGATAAATATTGACGAATTGAATACTCAGAGGGTCTATTATATGAACCTTGTGCACTATATTCGAAGTAAAAATCTTCAAGATTTGGAATCGCATATTCAATATTGCGAGGAGAATGTGAGACAAGGATATTGGACTTACAATAATTCGGGTCAATATCTGTACGAACAATTCAAACCTTATGTTGAACAAATCCAAAATGAAACTAAATCTCTTCCTCCGATCAGTCAAAGTACAATTCAGGCGTTTAAGGATTTGTTTGCTATGCTTGATTTACCCTTTTCTGTTTCATCTTTTTTCCCATCCATTCCTTCTATCTCCACTGAACCTTTGCCTTCTTCTTCTTCTTCTTTGTCTGCGTCTACATCCACATCTACATGCTTAAGCCAGCCTGCTGTCGTATCATCTAATTCTAGCGTATTGAGCACGTTTAATCCTAAAAGTAACGACTATCTCAAATCGTTGACCGATGCTTTGGCATCACTGTCTCGATAGCAGTATAACTGAAATGTACTTGTACTTAATTGTTATTCTACTTTATACATATAATACAAATAATGTGAACATTTTTAAAACAAATTAAGATATTGATTGATTGATTTCGGCGCAATAGACTTTTTTGTTGGTTCAACAATCAATTAATTAATCAATTTTTTCCACAATTAACTTTTTTATTTCTGGCTGTAATATGGACGACTCCTCTTAGTAACCTTTTCAAATTTATTACTGTTATTGTTCATTGTATTGCTCGATAGAAAAACAAAAAATATTATCATTATTATTATCAGTTGTTAGATAGATAGAGAGAGAGAGAGAGAGATAGACGAGAAACAAAATAATATTATTATATAAAAATACAAATTTCAATTTATGATTTTATTGACAACATAACAACATCAACAAACAAATATTTACTTACTGAACAAATATTTTTGTTTATTTACCTTATGATCCACAGCTCATACATGCCTCGGGATTATCAATAGAGCAAAATGCCTGACTATCTTCTTCTTCTTCCTGTTGACTGTTAGTTTTATTGCTGTCTAATATCTTTCCTATTTTGATCAAATGCTGGCGCTTTTTTTCTTTAACGATCTTACGAATGGATGCTTTACGCGCATCATGTTTTTTCATCAATTCAACCACCTCATTCTCAATACGAAGCGGAATGGCAAAGTTTTGAGGTTTGGCAGTAGCTCCTGAACGGAGATAATACACATTAGTCTTTAGTTTGGCATCATGAGATTCAAACAAGAATTCAGTGATTGTACTCTCTGCTTTATTTTCCAAAGTAATATTAAAGCTTTGAGACATGGTGACGTAAAGTGATCGGCGTGCATTATTCTTGATAATTGGTCTAAACGGGATCTCGGGAGCACATCTGTACAATTTTTTAATATGATCTGGAATCTCGGGGAAAGGTTGAATGGATCCTCCTGCAACAACAATCTTGTAATACATTTCTTTATTCTTATCCCATAGACCCAGATTGATAAGATCTTCTTGCATATAGCGATTGATAACAATAAATTGAGCCTTGTTAACTTTACGCGTAAATATACAAGCTTGTTGAGGGTCGTTTCCTTCGTACACTCCATTAAGCTGTGCTGTTCCGGCAGTGGGCATACAGCATGTAAGTTGACTATTACGAAGTCCGTATTTCTTCATATCTTCGCGAGTTTGTTCCCAGTCATAACGCCCAGAGGCTGGATACGCACCCCATGCATCAAATTGAAAGATTCCCTGACGACAAGGCGCTGGTTTACCATCACGTCCAATTTTATCAATGGATGGATAAGCTCCAAGTTCTTTAGCATTTTTGATAGAATTGAGAATCGATCCGCGATAAATATCTTCAAATATGAGATCGTTAAGTTGATACGCCTCCCAACTGTCAAATGGAGCTCGAGCCAAAAACAACAGATCTGCATATCCACAGTCGCCTACTCCGACAGGGCGATTTTGTTGATTAGATCTTGCGGCCGAAGGAATTGGAGAATAATTGATATCGATCAAATGATCTAGAGCATCATTTGCTACAGCACTTGATTCTCTGATCAAATCAAAGTCTATTTTTTTGTTTACGTGGTCATAGTGATTAGAAAGTACAACAGCCATAAGATTGCAAACTCCAGTTTCGCTTTTTGAAGGATCTTCCTCGTCATGGAATGCAACCAGTGATACTTCGTTACACAAATTATGGGAGTAAATTCTTCCAAGATTTTTTTGTTCAGATTTGCGATTACTTTCATCTTTGTTAGAAACGTAGGGTTCTCCAGTTTCGCGAAGAGCGACGCATACAGCTGAAAATAAATCTCGTGCCTTAATTTTGCTGCGATATCCTTTCTTCTCTCCTTTAGCAACGTAGCTCATATACAAGTCTACAAATTCTTGATCATATACATCATCCAACCCAGGACATTCTGAAGGAGACATAAGCCACCAATCTCCATCCTTTCGAACTTGTTCCATGAAAAAATTGTTATTCCAAATAGCATAGTGAAGATCACGAGCCTTGAGTTCTTGGTTTCCATGACCCTTTTTGAGGTTCAGGTATGTAAATATTTCACAATGCCAAGGCTCAAGATATATAGCAAAAGCTCCTTTGCGCTTTCCTCCGCCATTATGAACAGCTCCCATGCTAGTCACATAAGTATGCTCTCCTTGCACTTCCAAATCATATAGTACTCCGTCGTAAGGATATTCATCTTTGGAAGTATCTTTGATAGGAACATAAGCAACATCATTGAAAATATAAATACCGTGGTCTGCATGCAATCCCGCTCCAAGCGATTTAAGGTAATACGGCAATAATCCAAGTGTAATATCCGACACCTTGATATCTTTCTTGTAAGCTTTGAAGAAAATCCGAAGTTGATCGACATTCATTTGACGAATAAATGTGGGTGCCGCTTCCGTAAAATTGGATGGATTAAAATGAAAAGCTGGATGATTACCATTCCATTCAAGTGTAAACGTATTAGTTTTTCCAATCGGCGTTTTTGATTCAAATGGTATAGCACGAGCCTCCAAATAATCTTCTGCGTGTCGCAAGGCCAACCACCCATCATCATCATTTTCTTCTTTGTCAAAGTCGATGGCATAATAATTATCTTGTTCTGGGGTCCCTCTTTGATAAATTGCACCAAACATTTCAATGGAATCATTAGCCATTCTAAATCTACTATCGCCTTTAGGAACAGGTATAGTAATTAAATCACCTACTTTAATGTCTTTTGCATCCTTCATACAAGGTTTAATCAAACCATTTTGAATTCTTTCCCAAGTTTGTTCCTGGGTTAATTTTACTTCAGTTTGTTCGTCACGCATAATCAAAATTTGATGTTCTGGTGTCCATGATACATATTCATCTTCTCTGAGACCAATATCAAAGTTAATCATGGTTTGATTTGTCACCTTATGACGAAGAACCGTATCCACCATGTCAAATTGTCCCAGGTGATTCATCACAAGTTCTCCTGATACAATACGACCAATAGGCATCCATCCATTTGATGTCATAACTAGTGTATGTGCATAAGTACATTGATCCACATATCTTGCTGTTTCATTGAAAACTCGAAACAGAGGAGTAACTCCATTTGACTTTCCTTGTGTGCCACGGATATTGGAATTTTGTCCACGAATCTGATTTGCGGAAAGACCTATTCCACCAGCCTCTTTGCTGGTCAAAGCCACATCCTTGAGAGTCTGGTATTGACCGTCAATACTATCTGGAATAGGGGCAAAAATGAAACATGCACTACATTGACTTCTAGGAGTGCCAGCATTAAACCAAGTTGGCGTGGACGGACTCAGTAATCTTTTTGCAAAAAAACTATAAAGGTTGAGCGCTTTATCAATATTTTCCACCTTTGAATATAGACAACATGCAATTCTCATAAGTGCATGTTGTGGTCTTTCAACAGTACGACCATCTATTTTGAAAAGATAGCTATTCAGTAGGGTTATGACTGCAGAATACTCATAATCCATATCTTTGGAAAAGTCCAAAGCAGATTGAATTTTGTCATAGTGCTGTCTAACGAATAAAACATACATGTCCGAAAGTTTAGGTGCCGGTTTTCCTGTTTCATCGTCAATATAAGAATACATTTTCTCAGTAACTTCTTCGAACGACGCCGATGTTCTTTTATGCAAGGCGGACATAAGAATACGACCTCCTAGCAACGAGTGATGATGGTGGATACCAACCATATTGGAGCAAATGTCTGCAGAGAGTTGATCTATTTGCATTGTTGTTATACCATTACATATATCTCCGGTTACTTTTCCGGCAATAACAATAGGTTCAACATATTCCATATTCATTCCATATGTTAATTCTCCGATACGAGTCAAAATTTGGTCATAAGAGAATTCTTCAGTTGTTCCGGTGCGAGTAATAATTCTTATTTTAGAATTGTAATTTTTTTTTGCAACAACCACTGTAGCTTGTGGTGAACTAATTTCAGACGCAGTGGGTAAATTACCATTATTATTTACACTTCCGCTAGTTACAGGCGATTTTGGATCTCTCAGGGTGTCATCATCGCAGATTGTAATAGTATTCAAAGAAATCAACGAATCTGGAAAAGTAAGAGGGGTAGTGATCGACATGTTTGAAAATCTTTTGAAACGTTACTTTGTTACTTTCTATTTCTTTTGTTTCTCCTTTTGAGAGAAGTCAATCAAAATGTGATTTAAATATTTTTGCATCCCAAATCATCTCTACATAAATTCTCATATGAAAATTCAAGAAATATCAAATCAAAAAAAAAATTTCAAATCTGATTGTAAAACATAATCCTATTTCAACTACAAAACAATACCAAATAACAAGGATAAATAAATTATATATGTATATATGTATAAGCTACATTAGAGAGTATACAAATTCAATTTTAATTTTTACAAAACAACTGTATCTGAGACAATTTCTTTTCCATTGTCGCGACTAAATGCATAAAGTATTTTTTTCTTGAAATCATATTTGACAGAAGCATTATATATATTTTTGGTATCTGTAAAAATATAAATCCATTTAGAACTAAGCAATATTTTTGCTATATTGACACTACTTTCTGGATTTTTGAGTAAGTTGTCTTTGATGGAGTTGTGGAAATAACTTAAACCCAAAACTTTAGTAAAATTTGGATGTTTGAAAATACTTGACAGACAATCTGGATGTATTTTCTCCATATCTTTAGTACTTAAATGTTTTGAAAGAATAGCTTGAACTATGGGCGAAGACAAAGATTGTGTCCAATAAGGTTCAAATTTGATACGATCAGGTTCGATACGAGAGCTCCAAGAAGTTGAACCCGTCTTTTTTAAATCGTCTATTGTGATACACTTTTCTTTCAGAAGCGGAAACAGCGTGTGGCTATATTCACCCAAATTTCTTATCCACTGACCACATCTTCGATGTGGAGTCGTTCCTGCTTTTATAATATCAAACACCATATTATCCATACCGTCAATAATTTCAATACCTATTTTACAATCAAATTGGGATAGTAGGAAAAGTATATAACTATTTTTTTCTTGTTCAATACAGTATTTTAAAAATGATCCACCCTTTTTAGAGACGAAAGCTTGATTACATACACATTCACTTTCATTTGTGCATAATGAATGATTTATGTCTCCATTCGTTTGAATAATTTGCTTTTGTTTTTCATTCGATGCATAATCATCATCATCAATGGTGAAAACAAAATACCCCCGAATATCTTGCGTTGTAACAAGAGGAAAACGGATTTGCAGCTTATCAATAAAATCTGATATAATTGTGCCCTTTTTTAAACTAATTGTCCACGAATATACATTCTCGTACTCTGTTTCTCGAGAAACAGAAACTTCTTTTTGCTTCTCTATCCAATAATTCATCAACCCTTTGACATAGCTAAATTCAGAATTTGAACAAAAATCAACTGTTTTACTATAACGCTTTTGACGAATAGATTGAAGTTTAGATTTGCGTTTTTTATGTTGCTGTACTCGATTAATTTCCATCTTTTTTCTTATTATATATTCGGGAGCTGGAGCGCGAACGCAATAAAATGCACCGCTCATTCCAAAAATAGCATCTTCATATATCGTATCCATACGAACAAACTTATTATCTTGAAATACTAACCATTTACCTTTGTACTCTTCTCCATACAATGTTAGAACAGTAGCAATGTGCTCGTCTTTATTAGGCATATGTTTGAGAACGATAGACGACCCAAACGGAAAATAAGATATTTGTTTAATTTTATCACAAGTTCTATGTTTCTTATATATTTCAAAGTGTTTTAAACTTTGAGCGACTCCTTTATAAACTCCATTTTCCATAACTAAAATTTTATTGGCACATTTTGATCCCAAAAATCTTGCTATATATTTTAAAAGCGGACGAATGGCAAATGGTTTGTTTGAGGGATATATTTGATCTTTGTTTCGTTGATCATTTACTAACAATATATCCTTGTACAATAATTCTGTTAAAGAAGGAGAAGAAGAAGAAGAAGATGTCATATTGTTACCAAAAATAAAATAATAGGATAAGATAGTTATAAGAAATTAATATATAAGGAAACAAAAAAGAGCACAATCGTTGATGTGATTTATGTTGTATCAAACCCTTGTCATTTATTTATATTTGAATTTTTATTTTAAAATTTCTTGCCAACTTTTTTTTATGTTTTGTTTGGGTCATTCGGGTCACAATCAAAATTGGAAATTGGCAAACCTTGCATTTCTTCTTTGAGTAAAAAATATACTTGCAATTCTAATCAATAGTAAATAGTAGAGATCACACGTATTCCAAAAACAAATAAAATGGACACCTTCCTATCCATGTTTGAGTCAAAAGGAAACATTTTTACAGAAACAGAACATAAACATGTCTTGTGTAATAATTATACAAATTGCCAAAATGTCGACATCAGCGAAAAAAATCAAAACATTCTCAATGATAATACTAAGAATATGATTCAAGAACAAGATGAAGATGAAAGCGAAAATGATTATGAAGAATCTTCACAACATAAAGACAATTTTGACAAATTTATATCATTTTTGTCAACGGCATCTTCTATGAATGTGGATCACGTTCATCTACGTAATCAAAAAGAATCTTCTATAAGTTTAAACTCACATAATAATGAATGTTTTAAATCTACAAATATCCCTGCGGAAGTTTGTTCGCATATCGATCGACAAAGTATGTGTTTGGAAAATACACTTTCATCCCATACGATTAATAATAGCAAGTCTTTTGAGGATTTATTGTTTCAAAAAAAACGCCCTCCAACAACTTCTATGATGGCTCTTGATGCAAAACAACATCATGTTTCCAAAAATATGATTGCTGTTCGCAAAAAAGATCAAACTAATTTTGCTAATCACAAACGAGATATTATGGGCCTTCCTAAATTTGAAACAAGCAACCAGACTCCTGTTTTGGATTTTCTTGCAATGCACCCTAGACCAACCCACGGCATGCTTCGAGAGCAAACCGGTGGAGTTTTATGTCAGTCATGGTTTCGATCTGACACAAATTCATGGACTTCGTCGCTGGAAGATATACAGAAATTATCTCGCGAGAATAAGAAACAAAAAAAGAAAAAAAAGGTGCCAAAAAAGGATGCGAAAAAGAAGAAATTAGCGCAATTTGTAAGTGATGACGATAATGAAAATAATAATGACGATGACGATGTTCAATTAAATAAGAAATCAAAATTAATTGAACCAACGCCGCCTATTAAAATTGATATCCAAATTACCTCCTCTACTACAGCCAATCCACCTACTACTATCGAGATTTCAACAACTCCGGCTATTCAGCCTCTCTTTTTAAACTTTAATGGATCTTCTCTTGAGTTTGTACAAGGAAAGCAAACGTGGAAAGGACAAGTTCAACCCTTGCCACTTTTTGTAGATGCGATGACTTTGAACAAAAACAATACAAGCGAATTAACTAAAATTGGAAATGTATGTGGTATCGTACAATTTGAAAAATTAAAAGTATCTACTAATACACAATCTTCAACATCATCATCATTATTGCATAACAGCAATAATAATAATATTTATAATAATAATAATAATAATAATCTTGTTTCAGACAATGGCATCACCCCGCCTTCTATGGGAGCAGGAATCTGTTTACAAAAAAGATTTGAACATTTTCCTTCTGTGTCAAAAGTAAAACAAGTAGAGCGTGACCTGAGAAAAATTAAAAAAGATAGAATGATTGATGAATATTGGGAATTAACTGTTGATGGTTCTAAGCCTACGCTTGACCTCCAAGTTATGCAAGATAACGAAGATGATGAAGACGAAGAAAAAGAAAAAGAACCCTCTAGTGATGGAGAACAAGAAGTAATAAGCGATGAAGAATTAATAAGCGACGAGGAAGAGGAAGAGGCGGGAGAGGCTTGTCATGATAATGACGAAGAAGAAGAAGAAGAAGAAGAAGAAGAAAGAGACAACGATGGAGATGAGAAGAATAATGGAGATGCCGAAAAAGATCAAAAATTTGATGTCATATCTCAAGAACCATGTTCACTTTCACTTTTATCTATTGACAAAAAAGACGTGGTTGAGGTTGATCAAATAAAAGAAATCGCTTTTATCAATACAAATAAAAATAACCAAGCACAAGTACAAAAAATAGTATCTAAAGAGGATCAAGTCAATAAACATAAATCCAGAATTGAAGCATTCAAATCTCAAATTGATACTTACAGCAAAAACAATTTGTTGATAAAAAAGAATAGTAAACAAATCAATTCTTTAAAAATTGATATCCAAAAAGAGTTTGATTGTATCAAAAGTTTGGAAAATTAGTATATCTCTATACTGTTTCATTTTCTTCTTCTCCTTCCTCTTCTTTATTTGATTGGTTATATACCGTATCAACGACCATAAATTTAGAATCCGAAGACGACTTTTTAATAAGACTTGTTGTTGTTTGTAGACCGTCGTTTTTTGAAACAACTTCATCTTTATGAGTATCATTTATGTTTTTAAAAAAATATTGTGAAAAGAATTCCATCCAACCTATACTTTTGTTAGTATTATTGTAATGATACACTGGTGGTATGTTTTTCATTCTTTCCTTATAAATATCTGGATTCATCGATTTAAATTGATGTGTATCGTGCTCTCTTGCTCGTGTGTGTGTGTGTGTGTGTGTGTGTGTGTGTGTAATAATGAATTGTTTCTGTTTGTTTTATTTGATTTATTTACAAAGATAATTTTGTAAAATAAACAAGTTTATTAATTTTTAAATCAGTTTTGTTTTACTTGAGAAAAAAAAAGAAAAGAAATAAGAAAAGAAAAGAAAAGAAAAGAAACTTTTTGATTCGCTAATTTATTTATCATTTACCAACCCCTCATCCACTCATCCAAACCAAGACATGTCATCCGCGTTAGAAATTATAGGTAATAAAGACTACAAAAACGGTGAAAATGATCACAACAAAGGTAGACCTTGTGTTACTCATGCTTTATACAAGCCGGATTTGGAAAAAATAGCTGGAGCTTCTGTGGTAGATATTGATGATGTTATTTCAGAAACAATTACTAAATCAACAATTCAGAAATTATTTGGATGGGTCAAGACTCTTGGAAAGCAAGTGACGTGTCATACAATCAATTGTAACACTGAAGATAATACTACTACTGAGAATAATAAAAAAAATAAAAATAAAACAGAATTTTATATGCCTAAAAGAATAAATACGATTACAGACGATAGAGCATTAAAATGCTGGCAAACAGAAGAAATTATAATTAATGTTGCAATTAAATTTTTCGCCCCAATTCCTGGTATTGCGATAACAGAGAAGAACAAATTTTTGTTACATTGTCGTAAAATGATGAAACGTTTGAATGACGATTTTAATTGTGAAAATGATGATTTTGACTCTGTAGATTTTGAAAATGACCTTTTATTTTCTCTCAAGCGAAATCCATTACACGCATCCAAAAATCGAAAATATTATTCTGCCCATCTGCGTCTTGCTTCTAGAAGTAATATTAGATTTAACTTGGCTGTCGATGAATGTGTATATGATCCCACTTGGAATCGATTCAAACAATCGTCAAAAGAGGATCAAGCTGTATTAAGAAACTGTAACCACCCGATGTATCGAAAAGTGGTAGATAGACTTGTTAAACTGGACAAAATGGGAAAGCCTGTTTCGTCAGATCCTAAAAAATATATTAATATATTTTTTGTAGACAAATTTGATGACTCCTTGTGTGGTTATGGAACTTTTCCATTTGATGTACAGGCAGGTGGACCATTTGATGGAATTGTTGCAAATGAAATGTTGTTTCGTACAGATGAATCACAGATGCCATCGTCTCTAAATAAAATGAGAACTTTATCTCATGAAATGGGTCATAATTTAGGTCTTTTACATACATTTGAAAAAAATAATGGAACATCGGATATACCTCCTCAACAAGTTAGTTATGGTAATCCGCTCAACAAGATGCAATGGCCTTGCACAAAACCTGGTGTTCCGGATAACGTAACATGTATTTTAAATTATACCGACGACACTATATTAAGACATTTAACATATTCTCAGTGTCTTAATATGCGAAGAGAGTTATTAAATCCGGCATCATCAAGAAATTCGCTTGTAACAGTCAGAAAATTGAACAAACCTATTGAAATCAAACCAACTAATTTATATAAACATTAATAAACGTTAATCACAATCAAAACGATATCCCATGTACCAATAAATGATTTCAACACATTCTCTTTCCTTTATTCTTTTTGCATGCAAGTCTGTTTCTATTGTCTCCCATTCCAAATAACACATAAAAGATTGGGGACAATCTTTATGACATTTCACTGGATTTCCATATTTATCCAAAATTCGTTGCTTCCCTCTATGTATATTTTCTGATATATTCTCGATATATTTTTTACTAAATAAGGTTCCAGTTTCGAATCCAGTTAAAGAAGAATGACATTGAGCAGCAACTTCAGGGAAACATTTCATACAAACCCAATGCTGTCGGCTTTTTCCAGTCTTGGAACCATTTGCAAATCGAAGCTTGCAAAATTCTTTAGGATATCTCCATGGTTTAATATTTTTGTCCTTGTGAATGCAAATGTGTGAAAGATAATAAACGGAATTAACACCAACATTTTTATAATCGTGTGCTTTGATAACCTCGTCAATCATTTCCAACAATTCTTCTTTTTCCTTTTTCCTTTGCTCTTCTTCAAGTTTGAGCCTTTCTTCTTTGAGATGAAACTCTTCTGTTTGTTTTCGTTCTACAGAAAGTCTATACTCTTCCATTTGTTTTTTGGCTTGCAACTCGGCAAGCTTTTTTTCTTCAACACGTTGATCATTTCTTTGATCAATCCATTTCTTCAAAATATCGGGAGTAATAATTGGTTTATAAGATCTCAAAATATTTATATTTCTTTTCGATACATGCACCAACGTAATTTTTGATCTACATGAACATGCTCCGTATTGATAAAAATTGAGACAATACTTGAATTGTTTTGTTTTTTGCATCAGTTCAATCACCTCGTGTTTTGGATCAAGCAATGAACAGATGGAGTTGCCTACATTTGAATATAAATCTAATATTGGTTTAATTTTATACGGTATTGGTGTCTCATTCTCAGTTTGTGATTTAGGAGGTGAAAATTTTGTTGGTGATAATGGCAATGACATCGACGACGACGACGAAGATGTCGAACAAGAAGAAGAAGATGTCGAGCAAGAAGAAGAAAATGAAGAAGAAGAAGATGATGATGAAAAACAAAGGTATCATGTGCATGTTTAACTAGTCTGAACACGTGTGTTGCTGTTGTTGTGTTTGTGTGTTTTAAATTTGATGAAGACAAAAATCAAATAAAATAAAATGTTACATTATTAAATATGCAAAATTAGAATTTTCAATTTTTTTTTGTTCTTGTTCTTCTTGTTATTTCTTTTTCTTTCTTTTCTTCTCCTATTTGTTCTTCTTCTTTACCCTCATCTTCGTCTTCTTCTTGAAATTCTTCATCCTTAAATCCTCTGTCATAAAGTGGTTGAGATAGCGAGGGCTTTGATTGTTGTAAAATTTCTCTTAAACTTCCATACATTATATTTTTATGAGACGCAATCCTCATTTCATCAAAATCTTGACCCTCTTTGATCTTGTAATTATACATTATTGGTGACATTTTATTTACATCTATATTGTGAAACCACTTGCTATATAAATTCTCTATATATTCATTATCTGTAATATCTGGACTTCTGTCAACTACAGGACCTATAAGCGTCCATAACCAAGCCTTTTTAATTTGCTTAGCCGATTGACTATCAATTGTATCATAAATTGTTTCTGTAAGTAATACGCCGTTCAAACCAGCAATAATTTCTTTTTCTTGATGAACTAATAAAGACCATGGATCTTTGAGTACTTGTAATAACTGGTCAACATAAGATCTAATGTTTTGACTATCGCCTGTATTATCACCAACAGAAGTTTTAAGTTCTAATGCATCTACATGTATATCTCCTGTCCACGCTAATAATTCTTTGATTTTTATACTGTACTCTTCACCACACAATTTACAAGCTATATTTATACATGCTGCCATATAAATTCTCAATAAACGTTTATATTGAGAAGGATTGATAGCGTATTTTATAATTAACGAAGAAGTAATAGCATGAATAAACCTATCTGCCAAACTTACCGTAATAAAATATGCGCGTGGAGACCAATAACTAAATGCTCCTAAAGCTGTCACTCGCAAAAGTAAATCTCTTCTATCTTTTAAATAGTATTGCAAAAGAATGCTCATATCTTCATCGTCACTTTTTTTTCTTTTCGATGCTGCTTTTTTCTTTTTGGTTTGGAAAGAAGATGATGTTACTTTTGATTGTGGTGATTGTTTTGAAACAAGAGATATTAAATTAGACGAGTTCATATTAGAAGGTTTCCATTTACTAGCACCCCACCATATAAACTCAATTAAATCAATATTAACTATTTTCTGTCTATCCTTGTCAAACAAATCATCCCAAAAAGGAAAAAGTATCACATCTTCTATTTCGGGTCTATCACTCCATTTGAAACTTAGCATATTTTCCAATAGCAATCTAAAATTGTAACGATCGCTAGATCGTGGTATGTATTTATGAGAATTATTTACATGTTTTTTCATGTTTGGAATAATTTGTTCCTTCCAGAAATTATAAAGAAGGTCTTCATCTTTTTGTAACATACTTGTACTGTAATTTTTGACTAATTTACGATATAAATGTGTATCGACCACATCTCTCCAATCTATATGAGTCATAATTTCAAATAAACTTATAGCAAGAGACCATATATCCCATTGATAAGATATAGTGCCTTGACGATATGTTTCTGGTGGAGAGAAACCAGGAGTTCCAAAATTTTCTGTATTATGTGGAACACTTGCAATATTTCGAGACATACTATATGTACCGCCCATATCTGTTATTTTTAATAATGGAATTTGAATGTCAAGTTCGCTGTCTCGTCTCGAAAGACTTGCTTTGATATTTTTAACTTGTTTATCAGAGAGCATATCAATGTGTTGTTGATCTAATTTCATTGCCAGCAAATCGGAAAAATCATACATGAGACAATTATCTGGTTTAAGATCAACAACAACAACGTTATTATTATGAAAAAACTCTACACCTTCGACCATTTGCCAAGCAATTGATCTCCGTTGTTCAAAAGATAATTTTTGAGTATTCTTTTTCAAATAATAATGTAAAGATCCCAGTGTAGATAATGGTTGAACCAAACCAATATTTTCTTCGTCAATAACTATATCTTCTATATTTTGAATATTTGCATGAGAGAGTCGTGAATATATGTCTATTTCTCTGATAAAGTCTTGAGGAATTCCATATTCTTTATAGTAAGATTTTTTAGCCATTATCTTAAGTGCCAAATGGGGATGGCTAGATGATTTATAAACTTTCCCAAATGATCCGGATGCAATAAATGAACCCACTTTATACTTTCCTAAATATTTAGGCGCTTGCTCATCGTCCTTTTTTGATTTCGAAGTCATTTTAATTATTTATTTGTCAGTTTTGCCTTTTTTTTTTTGAAACTTTCTCAATTTGTATTGTACTTTTTTTCTTTTAATAAGGTGTTGGATAATTGAGAAATTTGTACTTGTATAATTCTTCTTTCTTTCTTTCTCTCACAGAAAGTTATTGTATTTGTATAACCATAGCTTTTGTTTAGACATTTCAGACAATGTCAGAAGAATCGACTTATCCAAATTCCTGTATTAGTACTAATCCTTGGATGACACAGTATACTTTACCTTGTGGATGGATAATAAGAGGAGCCTCGCGATCACGATCTCACACTGGATTTGTTATTGCAAATTTAAAGCTAATGCTAGACGCAGGTTTACACGGTTATAAAAATAATCCATCAACAATTCTTATAACGCATGGACATTGGGATCATTGTAATACACTTTGTACATTAATGCGTGGTAATGTAAATAAACCTATGGTTGTAGCCCCAGTACAAATTATTGAACGTCTTTTCACTCATGTTAAATCATCTTATGCAATTAAAGTAAATTCATCATATCAACTAAGGAACGAATATGAACTTAAACCGCAACAGCCATTTCAGTTGAATCAAATTATGGACAATGATAAACATGCTTCTTGGATGCCAATAGATCATGGTTCAGAATTCAATTTGCCGAGTCATCCATTAATTAAAATTCAAGCTGTACGTTGTTATCATTCTACTCCAACTTGTGGATATGTAATTTCCGAAACACGACAAAAACTTAAAGATGAGTACAAGGACAAATCAAAAAAACAAATAGGCGACGAAGCCAAAAAAGGAATAAAGGTATCAGAACCTGTTCAATTTCCAATATTGGCATTTATATGTGATACTAGTGATATATTATTCAAAGATACACAATCCATGAATTTAATACTTGGATGTAAAACGGTTATGATTGAATGTACATTTATCGAAGAAAACTATGAACAAAGAGCGACAGACAGAGGGCATATTTGTTGGACAAAATTAAGACCGATTGCAAAAGAAAATCCACAAACTACATTTATATTGTTTCATTTTAGTCAAATCTACAAATCGAGTAAAGAAATTGTCGAAGCATTTAAATCATCCGGAGAAAATCCACCCAACGTGCTACTTTGGTTAGACGAAGGCGTCGTCCCGCTTTAGCTTTTTGTTTTATGCGTTTTATGCTTTTGTATGTCTTTGCGAAAATAAACATAATAATAATAATAGAAAATTCAAAAATACAATTAGATTTTCGCTTTTTTATCACTGTCAGCCGGGAGGAAGGATGAAGGATTACACATCTTCAAGCAGCAACCAAGTACTAGTACCACTTCTACTTTTTCATCAGTCCCATATTCACAACAACCAAACCAACCATGAGCTCTACTATCTCTACTATCGAAGTCGCCTGTCCTATTGCCAATATTGTCAAGGACCCTTCTACCCAGCCTCCCATCAATGTCGAAAATGACACGTCTATTACGAAAAGCAAAAGTCCTGTCTCTACCCCCAAGGAGAACGACAACACAACTGAAAGTGATCCAGAGCCTGTGAGCTCTGCCGAATCCACTACGAACGAGTCACTTCCCAAGGAAGTTCTATCTTTTCGTGACGCGCATCCCAAGGAAGTTCTATCCCTTCGTCAAAATAAGCTGAGAGTTTATCAATATATGCAGCAGTGTAATTTCGTTTTGGGTAAAACTTGTGAAATTTTTACATCATTTTCCATGACTACCGACGAAACGATTGAGATCCCTGCTCTGAAAAAGTTCAAAGCCAAAAATCAAGATGATGTTGATGTTGATGACAACAACGACGACGATGACGATGATCGCGACGAGAACCATGGCGATGCAGCAGACACGACTTCTTCTTCTTCTTCTTGCGTTTCAAAGGATACTAATTCTTTTGTTGCCGTTGAGGATACTACGCGCACAAAGGGACAGCCTCGTCGAATGAACAAAAAGAATAAAAAGTCCAGCAACAAGAAATCAACTCCAGGCATGCAGGCTGCTTCCGAACTCAACCAAAAAATGTTTACGTTTGCACAGCCCGGAATTCAGCATGATTCTGATTCTAATCTGAAGAAATTGGCCGACCTTTCTTCCCCCGATGGTCGACGTGAATCTGGATTGGCTATCCTTCGATATGCTCTGTTCAACATTCTGTCGAAACAAACAGATTTCTACCGAAAGACTGGTAGATACGAGGCTTCTATTCTTCCAGTTTTTTCTAAATTGGCGCTTCGAAGAGCTCGCCAGTCCATTTCGCACTTGCTTCAAATTGACTCTATTCCCGTATCTATGCTTCTTCTTCACGCCGATGCAGTTACGATGCCTAATGCACAGAATGTGTTTATGACTGGAGTTACCACCGATCAACAGAGAGACTATCTGGAGCATTTGATTAAGAACCAAATGTATGACATTATCACTTTTCTTTTCACGATTGGAATCAAGCAAAAACTATGGAGGATTTCGCTGGACGGAGACCTGCTGACTCGCTTCCATCAGCTCAATGTTCCCAATACTCTTCTGGCTTCGATCACGGGTGAAAAATACATTTCCAAGGCACAACTTGCAGAATTGGTTGGCAAGAACAAATCTCTTGCGGATGCCATTCGTCGAGCATCCGCTGCCGCAAAAATCGAGTCGGAGGACAGTGCTGCTATGTCTGAAAAGTATATTACCAATTACGTTTGGGGAACTTGGGCATCTCAGGTTTCCAAGGCTGTCGCCGCTCTGTCTGCCCTCACTAGTGCCATTTTCCCCAAGGCCAAAGTCGAAAAGGATGAGAATGGAAAAGATATTCCTCTCAAGGATGGGGAAACTCCTATTCCCGACTCCGCAGAGTGCCCATTCTTTCGGTACATTCTTCCTGATTTGATGAACATGCTGGACAAGGATGATGTGATTTCATCGTGGGTGGATCGCCCCGTTGCTTCCCCCGACACCCTGATGGACAATCCCTGGTGGTGCAGATGTAGTGCCCTCCCAGATGGTGTTTCGTCGGATTCCTATCTGACTATATGGAACAATATGATCAGTACGTTTTCCAAGGAAAAGTAAAAAATTATCTTCTCGCTTTCTCTCTCTCTCTCTCTCTCTCTCTCTCTGTTGCGCTTTACTCAAGTAAAGCACATTTTTGTCATCATTGCATTTTTATGCATTAATAAAATTTTAATATTATTTTATTTATTTATTTATTCATTTTATAATGTAAGCCTCGCTTCATCTATATTTTTTTTTGTTTTTTGGTGCGCGATGGCCGAGATGGAGGGCGTTGTGGATAGAAATTTTTTTTGTTTTTGAAATTCGTCCCATAAATGTAATTCATATTCCCAGAAAAAAAGAGCAACACAAGATAACAATTCAACTCAATCATGTACTTCAGATCATCCTATTTTCAACCTGCCTGTATTGTACTATTACTATTACTTCTTCCTTTGTTTTATCAACTTTGCCTGTGCTCGAACTTGTTGTTTTATTTATTCCATTTCAAAGATTAATTTATAATAGTGATATATTGATATAAAATAATTTATTTTTAAAGACAGATTAACAAACAATATTTTACAAAATCCCCAACAAACAAAGATCTGAATGAACAGGCGGCCTCTGGTGATATTTAACTAATTCATGGAGACTTCTTTTGAAAAAGGTGGCTCTTAATTCATCGATCAATTTAATGTCATTCAAAGTATTTTTAATCAGTTCATAGGTGAAGAATGACGACTCATCTCGAATGATATTGTCTGTATTGACAATTTTGATAATGCGAATATCACTTGTTGAAAGGCACCAATTGAAACCCCATTCGATATTATCAATTATTTCAGATTTAAATTGATTGTTGTCAACAAATTTGAGATATTTTAAAAGCATATCGTGAATTTTATAATATTGCCTTCCGATAGCACTCCCGGCACTGATAAAAGCAGAGATGCGATTTTCGTCAATAAGAGAATCCATCAAACACTCTTTTCTATTATTTTTTGCTGAAACTTGATATTCAATTTCTTTTGTCCCTGCATCTACAAGCGAATCAATCATCATTACATTTTTGCAACAATAAACCAGCTCTGAGATATACTCTTGAGACATCTCACGACTCATCAAAAGTTTTGGTGCAAATTGTTCCAGAATAGATTTCCATTTTTTATTATTAAAAATCCATCCCATGCGTGCATTTCCGACTATGGTAGCCCTTGACATTGGGTTCTCAAATATCGTGGCCAATTGTCTTTCATTGAAAATATCAAATTTACAACAAGTTGATATATTCACTGGCACAGTAAAAGTTTCATAATTAGGTCCATAATAACGGTTATCATAATAGTTGGTAAGTGGCACATTAAGCGCTTCAAATGTTTTCTGAAATAATATACGCTCCTGATGTTCTTTATGTATGATCGTCGTCATCGCCATTGTCGCCATTTGTGGTTGTTAATAGTTAATAGTTCCTTTTATTTATATTATATCGAGTCTACTCAAATCTAATATATGAAGGAATGAATTAATAAATAACAAATATAAAAATAGTATCAGTTTAACATTTGAAAATTCTTTACTTTTATCCCATCTCAGACAAATTCAAATTAAAAATATAGACTTGGATTTTTTGCCCATACTTTTTTTTTAAAAACTTTTTCAATCATAATGATGATGATAGCATACTAACTACGACATCACATTTTTGAATGCAAAAAATTTACACTTGTAAAACTGTTAGCTATTTATTTATTTAAAAAAAAAATCAAAATAAAAACAAAACAAGAGATACAAGATCAAAAAAATGTGTGAGGCCATTGAAAAAATAAATCCGTGGCCCCAATTGGAAGATCCTGCATGGCCTGATATTCCAAAACATATTCATCAAATGTGGCTTGGAAAAGAAGATGATGAAATGCCGCCCCCGGAAAAATATACAAACGATCCGAATGGGAAATTTTGTCAAAGTGTGAAAAATATAAATTCTGACCATATATATACAATGTGGTCTATGCGAATGATTAAAAGATTATTTGCTGCTAACCCAGATCTTGCTCGTTGGAAGCATTTTTGGGAAAACAATATCAAGATGCATATTGAAAGATGTGATTTTGCAAGACTTGTTGTTTTATATGTATTTGGGGGTATTTATGTTGATTGTGATGTGACAAGTCTGAAAAGTTTTAATATATTATCTGAAGGGCGTCATTTTTGGATTGTAGAAGATTTTAAGCATTTTGTTTGGTGCTCGGATTACGGCATTTTCAACGGAGTAATAGCCGCGTCTTCTAAACATCCACTAATTGAAACAATGTTGGATTATATTATGCATACCTACAAACCAACCGGTACTGTTATGGATACTACTGGACCTGTAGCTTTGGGTAAGCTTTTTACCTTGTATGGAATTGAAGGACATTCTGATTTTATAGTCCCACAAAGTTATATAATAAATCATGACGCACAAAGTGAACTTTTAGGTATAAACAAACCAGATCCTAAGCATGCAATTGTTCATATAAATTGGACAGAAGGTTCTGGATGGCAATATGAAGCAATACCTCATATTGGATCACAGATACTTAAAGATAATTCGTTATGGATCATGTCAATTATGTTTTTACTTATTATTGGAATGATTATTTGGCTCAATTGGCCCACAGACGAAAAAACAGGTTTAGAAAGTATACAAAAAAGAATGTCAAGTGATATATCTTCGTCTTCGTCTTCATCATCATCATCATCAAAAGAAGTATCGCCGTCTCAAGTATCATCTTCGTCTTCGGCAAAGAAAAAACAAATACTTTTCCCTATTGCTGAATAATAATCAAAATTTTTATTAGAAAATTCAAATTAAATTTAGAAATTTTTGCCTTGTTTTGTTTTGAATAGTCAATGTCAGTCTAACACAAACATACATACAATATTTTCAACACACAGTTCAAACAAACTAAAGACAAAAACAACACAAACAACAAACAACAACAATGCGTTGCCTTTTAGTTTCTGTTGTTGGACACTCGATTAGAATTATTACGGACCACGAGACAACTTATCAAGGAGTCAAAGATGGAACTCTAACCGGTATTTCTGGTGTTATTTGCCGTCTAGATATGTATCGAAAAGAATGTATCATTGTTTTCAAATCACTCAACCATCTTTCTGTTTTGCACGTGGATCAAGACACAACCTTTGAACAATTTTGTGAGGAATATAATTGGTGTATCAAAAATAATGAAAAACAAAAATGTAAAGTTGTTGTGTACAGCAAAGATGCCACGAAATATAATGAATTTAATGATGATTGCGATATAAGCATGGAGGACCGTATAAACCAAGTAACATCTTTGAAATGGACTCCTACTCTTCGACTCTGTGATCCAAACAAAGAATTTCACCTTATCAATTATATTAATTCTATTAAAGATAGTGACGAATCATTCATCAAAAATCTTGTAAAAGCGAATCTTTTGGATTTCGAAACTCTTGACCAGTCATGCAATATGTTGAGTATTCACATTTGGAGAGATATTCTACTTGGTGACAGTGAGTATTTAGACGCCTATGCCAAAACACAGCTAATGAAATGTAAGAAATTAAATGGTCAGACTGTTATCAAAAGTAAATACCTGATTGGAAAACAAGACAAGACAACTTGTATTGCCCTAATATCCTACAAAGATGTTAAATTTCCATCGGCACTTTTTTCTATGGACAGATCTATATCCCATCCTTTTGGAACAACTATACAAGCACTTAAAACTCTTATTTGCAATGGAGATGCCTATTTAAATTTTGATTTTGCTGATAAACTCGACACATATCGCAAGCATGTTCCTCTATCCGTGTTTGAATCTGGAATCGGATGGAAATATTGCGCAGATGTCGATTCTGTTTTGAAATCTTCTAGTATTTTCGACGTTATCAAGTCCACGAAACCTGACTCCTGGGTGCACAATATCTGCATGCTTTCTAACTATATCCAAAATTATCACGGTCACGGCAAAGTGGATATGGATATCAGATCATGTATATATATATCTTATGCATCCCTCTATCTGTTTCATAACAAAGACAAAATATTGAATAAAAATGATGTTGAAGAACATCATGATATCTCAAATTTTTTTGCTTCTCTTATTAAAGGGACGGCATCTTCATTTTTGAAGACACATTTTAATCTTTGTGGCGATGATGACCAAAATTCTCTTCGTCAACTGCAAAACAATCCAACTATAGAATTGTTGGGAACAGTTCGTCAAGACATCCCAGAGTTTTCAGAATTCTTTGCAAAGTATATGAACTTTATGATGATGTTTTACGTGTGGGAGGAAATTAATCTTTATGATGAAATAATGCAAAGAGATGGTGCTATTTCCGAAATTAAAACACATTGTTCCGCTGCAAAAAAATTATGTGACAAAAATAGCGATATTGATGGGGCTATCAATTTGTATAAAAGGGCATCAGTTATGTGTACGGCTACGGATATGTCATCTTCAAAACGCACTGCGACTATTCAAGATTGTATTAACAAATGTATTCAATTTGCATCATCCTCATAAACATAAACATCTTCATCATGAACACCTATTTAATATTTGATTACCAATGAAAATTTGTATTTTATGTCTTTTCATTTCATATTTACTATAAAACATACATTTATTCTTTTTTATTTCTCTCCAATATTTTGTTATTTGTTTTTTTTTTGCTCAAGTCGTCGTCACACACACACACACACACACACAAAACAAATGTCATTATCTGACTTTGACACCCCGTTTGATATTTTAAATAAATTATGCGAAGTGGAAAATGCAGAGCTCAGGCTCAGTAATACGAATAAACAGCACATATCTACAATAAGTGCAGCTGATTGGCTATCTTGGCTCAATAAGCAAAATGGTCGAACTAAACTTTTAAATTTGACAAATAAAACTGAGATAATTGAATATATTGAAAAAATTGTATTGGAACTATCTGCTAATGACTACTCTAGATTAACAGATCCAATCTGGTCTTCTGTTGACAAAAATGACAAAAGAATTGTTCAAAGTATTATAACTCTACCTTATCCGTATTTAATTGATAAACGAATTTTAAAGTTTTCGGACGTTAATCTTCCAACCGATTTTGATATGTTACGCCAATCAATTCAAACTGCAATTCGTTTTTTGAAGTCATCTGGGGTTGGCATATACAAGTCCTCTCAGATGTCTCTATATTTAAATTTAATTATGCAATCAATTAATAATGTAATATTGAATGGAGATAAGAATCTTCTTTTTCAATTGAAACATGACACGAAAAGATTGTTTTTTATATTGTTTCATCCTGGTCACCACAACAAAATTAAAGGGCTTAATATTTTTATAAATTACATAATTTCTGATGAGCATTATGATCTATTTTATTTTGATGAAACAAATTATGAAGAAGACTTGTTCAATGCAGACTTGCAAATATTTGGCAATAGCGCTGAACATTATTTAAAACAAACAAACAAAAATACAATTATTCAAATAAACAAAGAAATTGAAGATAAATGGTGGAAGTTGATGTGCAAGGATATGTGTAAAAATATTTCAAATTTTGTTTTAAATTATTACAAACCTGTTGATTATGTCTCTACAATAAACAATATTTTGAAAAACAATGCAAACTTTATGAATAAAATGACAGAATGTGCTAAATCGCTCAAATATGATATAAAGAATTCTATGTTCATATGGAAACAGTTAGCAAGCAAGTTGGTCAAGATTAATATTTTCAAAGATTCCGAAGAAGGCGGACATTTTGCTATACTTATTTACCATGCAATTGGTATCCCATGTTTTGATATTATTGCATCAGATACTTATGTAAATTCTTTATCTGATGACGACAAAGAGTTATTAACATTATGGACGCATGCATGTAATTTGCTGCAACGACAAGAAGACGTCATCAACAACAACAACAACAACAACGTTATTGCGGAACAAGATAACGAAAAAATGAATAAAGAAATGCAAGACTTGACGAGAAAACCATATTTGCGCAATCGATTACATCAAATATTTATGCAAGCTCCGAAAACATCAACAGACTTGATATTTTATCGAGGTCTTTCAAAAAAGTGTAGTCAATTAAAAAAAACTTCAAACAATCCAATTGCTGTATCTTTTGATATAATTGTGGCAAAAACTTTTTCAAATAATGGAGGAGGATGTTTATTGAAGATAACAGTACCGAAAAATTCAAATATTTTAGCCATTGATAGGGTCAGTATATTCAAAGGAGAAGAAAGTGAAATTTTACTCCCGACAAATAGTAATTTTATTGAGATTCCAAAAGATGAGAATAATAATAATAATAATTATTATGATGATGATGATAATTTGATTTCAGTAAAATTCCAAGTAAATGAAAATATAAATAGTAAATTTGTTCCACTTCCCAAACCTATTTTCACACACAAAGAAATGTCATTTGAAGAGTTTAAAACCATTTTAATAAAGTCTGAGATCGTTGAAGAAACATCGGATAATATGGATCATGTTGAAATGATAGACCAGCTTACTGCATATGAACGCAACGAATATAAATCTGTAAGCAAAGAACTTTTTAAGGCCTTGCGAACTTGGCAAATAATTTATTGTGGATTTGGAGATGTCCAATTGGCAATTACAGAATTTTGGAGATTAGCGTGTACATTTACATCTGGCAAAAAAAGCCGAGAGTATGTATTGCTGAAAAAACTACAAGCTTATTGTGATAGTGTATGGACATTTAAAAAATCGCTTCTGAGTCAGAATAAAGTAGCAAGATCATTAGACGCATTACAGGATTTTGTAAGACCCTTTATGATTGAGCAAAAAGAAAATATATAAATTAATTATGTTTTTGTATGTAAAAGAAATAATAATTATAACAAATAATAAAACATTCAACTCAATTTATTATATACCTATCCACGCCTTGCTCTTTTTGCAGGAGGAGGGGCTTTCATTCCATATTTTTCGTTATCAAACGCAGGAAACTCAAATCCGGCATTTTGTAAGTATCTAACTTCATAAGGAACAGGCTTTGATTTCAGATTTTCAATAAACTGTCTCGTGTCCAGTATTGTTTGTGCAATATGAAGTCTTTCATCAGTGGGCAATCCATCTTTACGAAGATGATCTTTTATTAAAGAATTTGATAAAATGCGAAGCCATTTTGAAGCATCCTCATTTGCTGTATGTTTCCATTCATAAAATAATTTGACATTATCCGCATTCAAGCTAATATCAGGAGATTTAATAATATTAGGATATTTGGATGTTTCTGACTTTTTCATGACTGGTTTAATAAATTCCGAATATACTCGATTAAAAATGTAGTGTTTATAATTAAACATTTCGCTACTAACTTCATTAAATCTTTTATTTGTAGAAGAGTCGGGCACGGGAACATGTATAGCTTCAGTTAACTTTTTTGCTTCATTAAACGCGTCTACATAACTTTTATAATTATCAATAAACACTTGATCATCTTCAGTACGTATTAATTTATCTTTGGCATTCTGTATTTTATCTCGCGCATTGTCATACAATTTTTGAATTTCTTTTGGAGATATTGTACTATATGGATTTTTGCTTTTATCATGTGTCAATGATTGAGTAGATGGCATCGACATAAATGGGCGCATAGAAGCTATTGCATCATTTGTTTCAGCTTCCAAGACATCATTTCTTGTTTCCAACATATTATTTCTTGTTTTCAAGACATCACTTCTTGTTTCTGAGATATTATTTCTTGTTTCTGAGACATTATTTCTTGTTTCCGAGACATTATTTCTTGTTTCCGAGACATTATCTATTGTTATAATAGATGTTGGTATTGATGTAGATGATAGTGATGAAGAAGACGACGACTTCGACAAGAATGTACTTTCCATTTCGTTCAATTCTTTTGCAAAACCTTCAATAAAGTATCGTGCGTTTGCAAATTCTGTCGTCATAGATTTTCTAACACGATCAATAAAATCTTTAATATTTTCTCTTGTTTTTATTATATTACTTTTTGTTTCAGGCGATGTCGTCATCTTGTAAAGAACATCATCTTGTTTTAAATATGAGGATAATATTTGAAGATATTTCTCAGTGCTTCTCAAATCCATTCTAACCCAATTATAAAACAATTCTACGTCTTTAGGACCAGAGGATAATAATATATGAGGTTTAGAATCATCTACCGACTCTTTTATGATTCCTTTAATAAATTTTGAATAAACCATTTCCGATATTTCAGCATCCCATTTGTGCCAATCCATACGATGCTCTGGAATCGATCCTTGTGTAACTGTATTAATCTTTAAAGCTGTTTTATTTTTCATTTTGAACAAATTCATATATGTCTTGAAATTTTTGGCAAAATCTGAATTTGGACCTGTTTTGAGCGTGGATGAAAGGGTCTCCAATTTTTCATCTATGATGCGATTTATGTCGAAAATTAGATTTAAATCATTTTCTACATTCTTTGGGTCAAGTATATCCACAAGGTACCATGGTGTATCATTAGACTCGATAAACACATTTAATTTATCTTTACCACCATCTAAATATAATGAGTTTTTCAGCTTTATTAGTTCATCATTCATTGGAAATGACAAAGTTTTACTCATTTTATTTGTCGGAACATTTTTTGATGTCAATTCAGTTATTTGCTTAACCTTGACTTTAAGTGCATCCTCCTTGCGACCCAGTGCAATCAACTCATCTTCAATAGACGATATATCCTTATCATATTTTATTTTTGAATCATAAGACAGTTCTTCGTCAAATGCTGGAAATTTGTATTCTCTTAAATTTTTTGGATCAACAGAAACGGATCTTCTTAATTCATTAATAAAACTTTTCATTTGTTCCCTTGTTTGAATGATGTGATTTTTTGTTTCAGGAGAAATAAATACATCCTTGTTTTTTAACAAATCATTATCACGTATCAAAGACGATGATAAAATGTTGAGCCATTTGTCAACGACAAGTTCTCCGTCTAGAGTTTCCCACTCGTGTAATAATTTTATATCTCTGGAAGTAGGAGATGCAATAACACAAGGCTCGTTATATGCAGGAGATTCTTTGATTATGTCTTGTATAAAAGTCAAGTAACTTTCATTAACAACACCAAATATTTCTTTTCGTTTACTGTCACTTTTGGGATCTGGTGATTTTACTTTTAAATTATACAATTTTGTCGTCATTTCATCTATAATCATAAGTGCGATTATTCTATCTCTATAACTTTGGATAAAATCTGAGGGAGGACCAGTTTTAAGCGATTCAATAGCTTGTGTATAGTTTGTAAATGCAATGTCGTGCAATTTCAGATCTTGTTGTGCAACATAGTCATATTCGAAATTCTTTCGTATTGCATTGTGATCGTTTTTTTCTTTTTCAGCCATATCGTTTTGTTCTTTTATATACTGTTTTCGTTCTTGTTCTTGACGTTGATTATATTCTTGTCGTTCTTGTTCTTGTTGAATCTGTTTGTACTCTTCTTCTTCTTCTTCTTGTCGAAGCTGTTCTTCTCGTTTTTGCCGTTTTTGCCGTTCTTGTCGAATCTGTTCGTACTGTTCTTGTTCTTGTTGTCGAAGCTGTTCTTCTTGTTGTCGTTGAATCTGTACATTATTACTGGTTTCTTTAGACAATTTCATCAAAGTAGAATCCGAATTAGATTTGGAAGTAGTAGTCGTTTTTGCCTCTCCTCTTCTCAATCTTTTTTGAATTGGTGGTGGTTGCATACCATGTGACTTATCATCAAATGCTGGGAAATGAAATCCAACTCTTTGTAAATATCTCAAGTTTTCTGGAACATAACCCGATTTCAAATCATTTATAAAACTTCTTACTTCTTCTCGTGTCTTTAAAACATGATTTTTAATTTTGGATGTTGATGGCTCTGATCCTACCAATAAATTATCATGTATTAAGGAAGATGACAGTGCGTGAAGCCATTTATTGGCATGATCTCCTGATCGTTGCATCCACATATAAAATAATTCGGTGGATTTTGGATTAATTTTAGGGGAAGAAATTACATACGGAACAGTAGACATAATATCTGAATCTTTTATTACATCTTTCATAAATGTTGAGTATATCTTATCAGCAAATTCACTATCAGCTGTATATCCATTTATACGATTCTGATCAATATCATACTTTCCACTTGTTATTTTATCAACATCATAAATAGCATAAGATATTTGGCTCATCGTTTTGAGCATAGACACATAATTTTCATAGTTTTGAATAAATTCAGAATCCGAAGTATGTAAAAGTGCAACTTGAGATGCAATTAATTTTGAGTTGACTTGCTTAAAAATTTCATTATTTAATGCACTATCACCTGGAGTAATTTTATCTTTAATTACCCATGGAGTTGGACTATTATCTAATATCGAAGACACCTGATCTTCTCTATCGTGAATAGTGAAGAGAGAGATTTTTGTTCTTTCAATTGCGTCCAATTCTTTTTCTGTCGCAACAAGTAAATCATTTGTCATATTTGCTGCCCTCAATAAAGACATTGTTTTTTTCCAAGAATTTCGTAATGATGCAGATTTTGTCAAAGCATACTTGTTCTTCTCAAATGATTCCAGAAGTTCAGCTTGAATTTCTTTACGCCCCGGTCCATCAATAGACAATTTATCCATGTTGTCGACCAATCTCTGTTCTTCTACAGGTGCTTGGTTAATCGACGACCATGATAAAAGAGTATCTTTAATAAAGGTTAAACTAAGCGTAGCCGATATATCTTTATCGGGTGTATAAATCGTAACAACATTGTTAATGACTGGATGGGTTGTACGATCTTTGAGTATATCCACAATTTCCGATGGATAAGACACTTTATTATCCTTATGTGTCTGTGGATCAATTAATGCATGCTGTTTAGAAATTCGGATATTCTTTTTTAATGCAGAAGAAACCTTGTCTACATAGGCCTGACTCGTAATCGTTTTACGGTTCAATATTTCATGTAAAATGTTTAAAGAATTCATTTGAACATTAACTGTGTCAATTTTGATAAATTGAGTATTCATTATAGCAGCAAGATTAATCTGAATTAAAGCAAGTCTAGTTCCTGTTTCGGTCGATGGAAGTATTTGTTGAGGAGAAGCAATACGTAAATTTGAATAGTCCTTGGGTATGTCTAACATAGTATGATAATTGGATGTTGGTTGCAACAAAAATGTTAACTCTTTCTCCAAATATTCAAACATAGCACGCTGTTCTATAGTAAGTTTGCGATTTTGGATATCACTCATAGAAGTTTCGATAAACTTCAACCATTTTTTATTTATATTCATGGCTTCGTTAGAATATGTGCCAGATCCTTCAATCATTCCAAATAATGTTGGTGCAATCATGTTGCGAATAATTACTTCATGCATAAAAGTAGGTGACGCCATGATAATCATATATTGAATAACTGCAATTTGAGGACTTGTCATCTTGTGAATATCTGGAAGTGTTATCATTCCTCTTGTTTCGGTAGCAAAAGTCACACGATTATACAGGAGGGATACAACTTTATTTTGTAAAGGTAAATCATCCGCTGTAGTTGTAACATACGCTATAGATGAAATATCAATAGGATCTGTGGACGGTGTTGTCATTAATAATGAAATAATCAACGGCATCACATTTTTAGCAGATTCTCGTGTAACCATGCTGTGATGTGTCATTGCAGAACTAGAAATCATTCCTATTTTCATATTTTTTCTAAACATGATATCTTGATCCTCAAATGCATTTCGAATATATAATAATATAGTAGCAGCCCCACCTGTTTTCATTTGTGGTGATACTGCACCACTAGCTATGTATTCAAATGGTTTGCTTGACAATATTTTACCTGTTTCTTGATATTCTTTAATATCTTTTTTGATATTTAAAACATATCCAAGCGCAAGAGTTTCAACAGAATTTTGATTAATGAAGGATAAACGATTTGTATCCAACCCCTGTTTAGGATTTGCATAAGCTGTCATTACAATCATGAGATCTTTAACTTTTGGATTATCGTCATATGCAATTTTCATTACTTCATTTCCTATATTAGCTACATGGGCTCTGACTGACGCACTTGGAACTGGATTGAAAATGAGATAAGTCATCATAGGATAAATTACATTTTCCGCAAACGTAGCCAACGACTTTAGATTATCAGAAAAGTATGTTTGAATTAAAAAAGAAATAGCTTCTTCCGGCTTTGGAGATGAACTTAAAATATTACCTACAATTTCTGTTGCTGCAATAGGTAAAACATTAATTTTTGCATCGTCAGGATGACTTGTTAGTGATAAATCATAACAAGTAGGCATTTGAAATAATGATTTTAAAAAAGACGACGACCTCTCAGAACATTCTTTTAGTGCAGTTGCAATATCTTGATTTCGTTTAAGTATTCTGGCATTAGAATGATATACAGCATTAGCTTCCGCAAATTCATTCAATAGCGTGAGACGTATTGCTTTATCTCTTGACATACTTGATAAATCAATACTTGTAGGTGATATTGGAACAGCTGATGATGTCAATGTGGATATTTGTGGAGAGTCTATTACTGTTGGGATCGGGGTCGGGGCCATTGTCATATCGTATACGCTTTGAATATAGCTTTCAACTATCTTGATAAAATAACCAAGCTTTGCTCTATCATCTCCAAGTTCCTCCAATTCACTCTCTAATCCACGCAGTATAGTTGTTGTTTCCACTAATCCTTTAATAGTTTTTTTTACACCATTAGTGTGTCCGACCGCAACTATTGCATTTCCAATCACATTATTTTTGATAGCATTGTCGGCAAGTGTTACAAGTGCTAAATTTACCGCTACTTGTTCGGAAATTAATTGAGCATATGTTTCTGCTGATGCTAATGATACTTCTTTGAGAAGACTAGATACTATTTTTTGTTGATCGTTAGGTAAATATGGATAATATTGCGGATTAATGATATTGGCAATTGATTCGCTGATAAACGCTCCAGTTACTGCAATTTTAAATGTTTGTTGATCAGTTGTAGTGATTGCTGTTTCTATAAACTCGTGTGCATTTTTTACAAGTTTGTCCGATGATTCCAGCGAACTAGGTAAACGATATATAGGAGATTTGGCAGCAAGATGAAATAAAGGTATAAGTAATCCTTGTATTATAGGACTTTGTTGTTGCACTGTAGTAAGCGACACAGATGGCATACTTTCCATTGCACTTATTGGGCGTGCAAATACTTGACCATAATAGGAATATTTCTGTTTAACCTGTGCACTTATTAAATCAGAACCAGGCTTACCATAATCTTTGATGGTCGTTCGCTCTGACACAACCATGGCTAATACATTCAGCTTCACAGCTGTTACAGCAGAATTCTGAGCTAATGTTGGTACACTCTGAGTGGAATATGCCAAAGATTCATATATCTTTCTCTCTTCCACGTTCTTCTCCGGGTTTATTATTACAGTCAATGGGGTATCATTACTTGTCGTAGTACTAGAGGGGTATTGAGGTGCTACATGTTCTAAAAATTCAGAAGTGTATGGACGTCCTTGCGTGATTTTAACAAGTTTAGTCATTGCAGTTGTCTCTCCCTGTACACTTACTGGAAAATCTACATAAATTTCGTCTTTGTTAGGGTTTCTTTCATCGGATTCGTGTATCAAAGGCGGTGGTTGTGGTTGTGCAAATGTTGGCTCCTCCTCTGTTGTTGTAAAAGGCTTTGGTGGTTCTTCTGAAACACCTTTTTCAAAACTCCATATCGGTTTACCACCCTCCCAGCCATCTTTTGGTATTATTGAATTACTTAATGAAAAAACTGTAGACCCAGGGAAAGGAGTAATTGTTGTTTCGGTATAAAGGGCATACAAATTCATAATTGACATTGACATGAATGATAATATACTGCCACTTGCAAATATTTTATCAACTCCAGAAAAAACTTTACACCAAGTTGATTTAGATCCAAATACAGCTGGACAAAGAGTACTTTGCCATACATTCGCTATAAATGCAGCACTATTTACAGCTGTAAATGTTGCGGCTAATGTACCAGCGGCAATACTTCCAATCGTGGATGCTCCAGCTCCACCCAGTGCTAAACCCCATGACCAAGATGATAAAATGGATTGCCAAGATCCGCCAATACGATCAAATCCAGCTCCAAAAAGTTGATTCACAATTGGAGGAAGAGGTAAGGCAAAGCTGAGCGTACGGAACAAAAATATACACAGATTTGCAATTTCTTTAGCTTGACGGTTTTTTAACCAAGGAATGTTTTCCATAATATTATTAAACCAATCACGCACATTACGAAAGAAATCCATAACCGGAGATGGTAGCCATTCTGATAATATATTCAATGCATTTGCTACTAAATCAATAGCCATTCCTTGAAAGTCCCAAGCTAGTAAAAATGCATGAGATAATATTCCGTTATATATAGCGTTGTCAACACCATCTTTATACATAGGATACAGTTTGGTCATATATTTTATAAGAATACATCCGGTTATAAATTCTACAGATCGAGATATCATACGAAACGTTTGCAGGTGTTTATTCCAAATTTGTTTGAGCATATCTGTCAAGCTTCCAGTCCAAGATACTCCAATATCTTTTACCATATTTAGTAAGCCCGTACTTATGATGCCTGCTGGTTTTTGGGGAAACAATTTTGGTATTTCGTCTTTTTGACCAATAACTTGAGCTTCAACACTCAAAGGTCTTATTCCAAACAATGTACCTAATTTCTTAGTATTCAAATACATTGCAATATATTTTTGCGCATCTTCTATTTCTTCACCAGTCAAAAATTTTCTTAGTGGGCGTTCAGACCTTTCAAATGCAGGTAAAATATGAGTTGGTATTGTCCATACTTGATTGGTTTGTTTAATTTTTGATCCGTCTATATCAGAAATTAAAGGGTATAACTCAGCAATATCAAAACACATTTTAAAGTTTATATTTTTTTCATCCATCTTCTCCATAGGGACTGAAAAAATACGAAGCGGATCATTAGAGTTGACAATCAAATCTGCATAATTTCTTTGGTCCTTTTTTTGAGTATAAAATATACAATTACTTAAATCGTCAGGCAAACTCGTATTTGCAGAATTTATAAAGTTTTCTATAAATTTTTCAGAAAAGAACGTACCTGTGCCATATTCTAATTTTTGAACTTGTGTACCTTCTTGTAACACTTTTTCTTTTTTCATCAAATTTTCAATTTCTTCCTCCAACGCTTTCAAATGATTTATTGACTGGACATCTTCTTTTGCCGAATCTTTTAACTTTTGAATATATACCGTAGAAGTGTCTTTTGGTATTTCTTCTCCCATTATTTTGATAATGGGTTCAGATGGTTTTATTTTATCTCCGAAAATATCTTTCAATATACTGGCAGTATCTGTGTATTTAATTGGCTCTGGCTTCAGTTGTGCGCGCTCTTTTTCTTTGTCTTCTTCTTTCATTTTGTCCAAAGAAGGCTGATAAAGATGGACAGCCGGAGCCTTGGCAATTAAATCTTTGGCATGCAAATCACTATCATCAGAGACGTCGTTTTCTGGATTGATTTTTTTAAACCACAAATTCTTTTTTTTAGGATTAAAAATTAAAGGAGAGGAAGATTTACGTTTAATACTAGATAAAGCTTGAGGATTGCCAGGATCAACTCTATTTGGTTTCTTCGCTGTATACATGTTTTTTTGTTTGTATTTTTTTTTTTGATTATTAAATAAGGTTCAATTGTGCTTGTGTGTTTTTTTTTGTGAAATAAGTGAGCAAATCCTTGATATTAATCTTTTTATTTTAAATATCTGATAATATTAATAATGTTTGGTTTGTGAATATAATTATACTTATTTTTTTTCTGAATTTATATTCAGACAGAAGATTGAATACCACTTTAGACGAATCAATTTTGTTTTTGTCTTTTTTTTTCAAATTTTTTTTTGTTTTAAACGCAAAACACCGCAAACAAACAAACAAAAATGCCTATTCGTGGATTTGTCAAATTTTTATCATCCCCAAAAATCTCCAAAGGTATCTTTGAAGAAGGATGCGTTACTCCTGTTGTAGTTGACGGTAATAAAAATATCGAGATCTGTCCAAAAAAAGGGGAGTTGTTAATAGAATTTCATTCAGTACTTTATCAGTGTTATGAACGTCTAGTTGATAGAATCAATGATATCATATTAGACATAGTTGTTGACCCTTGGCCTTTTTATTACGATTTAGAAAATCCCGAAACTCCACTTCATTTGAATGAGAAATACCAAGATCAACTTACCAAATTAGGATTATCAACTTTGAAGGCTCCTTATATACACAAGTTATTATCATCAACCGATGAAAAAAAAAGATGGATTTGTCAAAATATTGTTCAAGACGCAGGTGTACATATGAAACATATTTTATCTAAAACTTGCTTGGAAATGTGTGTACAATCAGCCGAGAGAAATAATGTTTCATCATGTTTTCTTTCTTTAGAGGGTCTTTCTCAATTTTCTAAAATGGTTTCCCAAACAAAATCTATTCGTAAAGGTGCTTTACTATCAGAATTGACAAATATCCAAGGATTGAAAATGAAAGAGCGAAGCTTTGCTAATCCTCAAAATAAATCTCTTGTTGCTAGAATATTATATGACGAGTGTAGTTTTAATGAAAATAGGTCTCTTTTAATTCCGGGAGGAGAATATACGTCCTTTGTAACCAACAATGTAAAAACGTCACTATTATCAATGGGATATAACGTTGAAGTCAGTGACCATAAAGATTTCGGAGAAGGAGAATTTAAAGTTGCAGCTCGCATACGACTGTTACAAAATAAAAAAAATGAAGGAGACATAATTGTTCGAACTACGGATGGTGACATGATTCTTTTATGTTTGATTGAACAACATCGCTCTAATTTGAAATATGAAGATAAAGATGAGTATAAAAATAAAAAAAGTGACATTGTAATTGAATATCTTGCACAAGAACAGGATGTTATTTACTTTATTCATGTAAAAAAATGCGTCGAGTCATTGAAAAAGTGGTGGCTAATTCAAATGAATGATGTTGATAATAAGAACAATGCATCAACAAATAAAAGTATCAATGACTTGTTTTTTTTAATTTCAATGTTTGGTAATGATATTGTCCCCAAACATAGATATTTAGAAATCGGAAATTTAGTCCAAATGTTTGATTCATATGCCGCATGGAAAACTCAATTGGGCATAAATAATTATATATTACAACAAATAGAAAATAGTAAAGATAATGAATTAGACGATGATGCTGATGATGATCAAAGTAGTACAGAACCAATCGAAAACTATCCTCGTTACAAAATACATATTCATAACTTTTATGTATTAATATCACAAATCAAAGAATGGGAATTTGCAATTATTCGATATAATCATTTGGTTGATCAATATGGTCATATTTTTATTAAAAATTATTTTGCTATAATGGGTCATAACGATCCAACCCAATGTGACGCTTTTATTCAAAAGTACAATGTTTATGTACGATCTACTTTAACTCGCCACAGTTATAGAAACCATCGCTTATATAATAATAATAGTAATGGCAATCACAGTAAATTTTCAGTACTCTCCACGACAGCAACAACAATACCACCCAAGACACCATCTATAGTGACGACATCTATATTGACACCATCTATATTGACACCAATTCAAAATTCAAAAAATGATAACAATTCAAATGATGATGATAGTGCTTCAAGTCCGACCATCAAAAAATTACAACCTCGTCATAATAGCAAGTCTTTTTATAACAATTATATGAGTAAATTCCAGATGCTACGTAAACGAATGAAATGGTTATCAGCAGCTACGGGGCCTTCAGGCGAAATGAGTATTCGTCCTATCAAATGTAACCAATCTCTTCATTTACATTTAAAAAATACATTGTCTTTGGATGTGGACCATGAGTTAAGTTTTGCATGGTCTAAATTTCATACTATATTTACATCATCATCTCAACCAGAAACGACCGATATGGATTCATTTAAATTAGAAATGTTTACTCAACCGGAAGATGTAAAAATGTTTTCTTTCGACAGAATGTTGGAGCCATATTACTCTTCGGCAAATGTTTGTGAACCCGTGTCAATTGAAAAAGACGGAACAATTAGAAGCGTCAACTCTCGTGTATTTTTGAGGGATACTATTCGTAAACTTAATACGATATGGTGCATCAAAACACCTGAAAATGAAAATAAAATGGTAAATTCAAATACCGAGTCCGTAAATGAATATTTATATGGATTGTCATATCTGGTAGATATGTATTGGAATTCATCGACGACCAAAAATAAAAATAGTAGTAGTAATAGCAATAACATTGGCGTTGTCCCATATGTATGTAATTGGTCATATAAATGGCCAGTAGCTCCATTTTTTGGACATATTGAACAAGTCATTGCAAATTTGGAACAACGTGACTGGGAAGAGATTAAAAGTAAACAAGATAATATTTATGTCTATGACGTACCACAATTTTCTCTTGAAGCTCATCAAGCTTATGTTAATCCAATAACTAGATCTACGGTATTTGGAGGTTCATGGAAAATTGTGGATCCAATGCTTTTTCAACCATGTCTCGACATTGCCAACAAAACAACAAATCAATTAAGACTTTTAGCTCAAGATATTGATAAGAACTCACCAAATCTTTGGACATATTTTGCCTGTTTTGGAACAAAACCCTTTGACGGTGCTCGAATGATAATGGCACCAACCACTCACAAATTATTTTCAAGTGTATATGGTTCAATAACATTTGATTGGAAATATGATAAAACATACTTGGATCAAGCAGATGATACAATAAATAAGATGAAGCTACAATCTACAGTTCATATATCAAAAAACGATAACGATGGAGACACTTCTTCATCATCATCAACATCATCAACAACAATGACAGGATCATTGTCCGTGGCATCACCCCCTTGTCTAAATAAGAAAATGAAAATATATGACAATTTTGCGACACCGCCGTATTATAATACAAATAAACGATATACAAGTTCACAAGATGTGAGGGCTTTTTTGTAAATGTTGATTATCAATCGTCATCATCTTCCCAAGATCTCTTCTTGCGTTTAACTTTTGACCACATTGAATCCGTTGTTGTTGTTGATTTAGCCATTATATTTTTCATAACAGAAATTGCCTTTTCATCTTGTGTTTTTGATTCATATTTCCGTTTATTCCCAATTTCGGATAATATTTTGCTTGCCCTTGTATATAATTCCAAAGGTGATGATATTGGGGCTAATGAAACATGGTGTGTGAAAGGTGGATATTGTAGTTGTTGTTGTTGAGAATGAGCGGGTGGTGGAGGGGGCACAGATGATAATGAAGAAGGTGATAATTTTTGTTTCTTGTAGGTTTCAGTTAAAATATCATTAAAAAATGAACTAACTTTATCCTTTACTCCATCTGCTTTTCTTTTGAAGTTTTGTGTTATTACGGGTGCTTTTTGTATTGGTGTTGGCATTGGCATTGGTGGCACCGGTGTAAATGAAGTAGCAGTATTGTGATTATTATTTTGAAATCTAAATGGATGACTTGCTACAGTCACACAATTACGTTTAAAGGCATCCAGGGATTTATTTTGATTATTATTTATTATTTTGTTTTTGTTACTACTACTATTACCATTAGTAGAAGAAGAAGAAGAAGCAATGTTGATTGGCATATGAGCTTTATTATTTGATCCCAGCCATGTATTTTTCACATTTGTATAAAATGCATCAAATTTTTTTGATTCAAGTTCTCGATCCGTCGTAGGTTTTATTTGCATTGTCGAAGAAGTAGATGTATCGTTATCGTTGTTATTTTGTTGATCTTGATCCTGATCATCGTTATTATTATTATTTAAATTGGCATAAAATTGTAAAGCTTCTGGGTGTGCTTTGACACCCAGAGGATTAAAATCAGTCACGTGAAGTCCTTCCAATGTTTTTGCACGAGATAATGCAACATAGGTTTGTCCGTATTCAAAGCAATCACCTAAAGAAACAATAAGCTTACTAAGAGTCATACCTTGACTTTTATGAATAGTGAGCCCCCATGCTAAAATGAGACGAATTTGAGTCCTAGTTGCTACAACAACACCTCTTCTTTTACGTTCCCAAGTACTATACTCAGCCATTGCAGTAATACCATTATCATATCTCACAATTGGGCAAATATAACCTTCGTCGTCTCTTCCAAAGTCTATGACAACTCCTCTAACACCATTGGCGAGTTTTCTATTTTTAGAATCGTTAACTATCAACAAAACTTGGGCACCTTTTTTAAGTCGCAAATGACTTACAGCTAGGGTACTTTCATCCAAATGTGCTTTTTCTTCAGCTCTTCCTGCATCTCTGGCGTGAAAATGCACAACATCCGTTTCTAATTTATCAAGCTCGGATAAATTAAATTGTTCAGCTTTCATCTTTTTTGAAAAAAGAATAGTAGGTTTAATACCATCGTCTTCCGGAAGTTCTCTGCTACTAACAAAGTTGATAACCCTTAAAACACGAGATGATACGATCCCAACTCGCAGATCTGCCAAGGCGTTAATAAATGTTGGATCAGATTGTCGAAAAACTTGTTTCAGTTCAAACGATTTCATTTTACATTTTTTCCACATTTTACTATGAAACGCCATAACTTTTAATTTCTTGGGCTTTTTATACAACATGTTATTTATATTTGCATTGCTGTTTGGATCCAACGAATCATCATCTTTTATTACTGGAGGAAGCTGTAAAAAATCTCCGGTCATAACAATTTGAATACCACCAAACGGATCGTCGCTTCTTTTCATAATACGTCCTATTTCTTCTAATTTATCCCACAAAACTCCCTGAGTCATCGATACTTCATCGCATACCAATCTTCTAACATCCTTCCAATTTTGTTTTTTTTCTTCACTTTTCTTTATTAGGTTGACACATTGATTTACTGTTCCTTCTCCAGTCAATATACCTGCCCATTTGAACAATGTTCCATCAGCAAATCGAAGAGCTGATATTCCAGTACTACTTACAAAAACTGTCGAATGTGGATCTAGATCTCTTTGTAGACGATCCATTAACGTACTTTTGCCTGTACCTGCACATCCAGTAAAAAAAACATTTTGTCCTTGAACTACGGCGTCGTAAACTGCTTGTTGGTCTTTTGATAGTTGAATCTCATCATCTCCGTCTTGCGCTAATCTTTGTGGACTTGAAGCTTGTTCTGGTTTATTTTGATGAAAGCCTGAGGATGAGGAGAATGAGGATACACTCTCCTCGGATTTGATTTCTTTTTCTTTTTTAATCATTATTTGATTTGATTTCGTTTTGAAACCGTTCAAACAATTGAATATTAAATGATCAAGTAATTGAAATGAAATGGAATATTTGTAAATTATAGTTTTTTGGAAAGTTCGTTGGAAATACTTGATTCGAAACAAAAAAAAATAACAAGGCCTTGCTGTTTCATAAACGTTGGACTTTAAAAACAACTAACAAAACAGTCTTTCAAACAAATTAAAGCAAAGTAACATGGCACAATTTACCAATGAGTGCCATTTATGGTGGACTTGGGCATCAGATGACACTTTACACGTGACTGCAAATGCCATCATTATAGATCCAAATGAAGAAGAATGTGAATTTAATGCAGAATTTTCAGTTTTACGAACATCTACCTATATTCACCTTGTCAAAAATAGAAAAAAAACATTTCAACCAGAACAAATTTATTATCCGGAACTAGATGTATGTGAATTAAATTACAATACTGATGTTTTAAAAAGTTCATTGCAGAAATGTATTCGAAGAGGATTAGTAGATCACACCGAAGCGACGGCGTCTCAAATGGCTAGGCAAAACTTGGATGATTTACTTAGAAGAATTCCAATTATTCAAGTTGAAGATTTATGCACACTTGACTCGTTTCCATTTTTAGTTTGGATTATGGCTGCGCATGGCAAAGGCTACAAATTATCTCTAACGATGATGACACATGTTATCACATTAATTAAAGAGATGGCTATATTTACGAATGAAGAAGTTATAAAACAAAGAAGACCTTATACAAATAGACCATTTGAGTGGATGTCTTCAGACTGCTTTTGGTTTTGTCGATATGTTATCAATAAAAAAATGGACAATAATAGTTCTAATATGGCTATAGCTTTTGCAACAAGGATTTGTTATGGAGGAACAACTGGTGATATGGAATTAATTCATAATGCTGGTGTATGGCTATTGTGGTCCCAGGAACAAGAAAATTGCAAACCATGGAAGGATACGATAAATAACAATGTCAAATTTTATTCATGTATGATGACGAATAATAATAATAGTACTAATATCAATATTCTAAACCGTGCTCATATTATTTCTTGTGAATCTGGATTCAAAGGTCTTGCTAAATTTGAACCAAAACATAAATTAGCAGAAGCTGTCGATTTTCATTGTTCAAGGGTTATCGATAAAATTATGATTCGAAAAGATATAAAAGAGATGGGTTTAACAAAAGTGGATATTCGCAATATGGTTTGGAATTATAGAAGTAATATCAATATTCGATTTCCTTTATCCAAAGACGAAGAAATACCAGAGGAATGGTCAGAAATTGTACCTGTTATAAATGCTTTATCATGGCAAGAATGGAAACCAATTAACAAATTGCCTATTGCTACATCCACGTCGTCTCAAAACAGATATATTTTGAACTCGACATCGACATCGACATCTATATCGTCATCGTCATCCTCATCCCCATCGTCATCCCCATCACAGTCAACGTTCTCGTCGATTTCGACTTCGTCATCATTATCATCATCGTCATCATCCTCTACTCGACCAATGCTATCAACGTCAAATTTCACAAAAAGGGAACAAGGACTTGTCAAGAATGAGAAATAAATGAAAACTATTATTATTATTATTATTATTCTATATCATTTTTATTGTTTTTTGTGAACAAGTACAACTCTAGACATATCACTTGACGCGTATTCAACTTCATATAAAGCATTGTTAGAAACTATATGAGTCACAACCTGTTTAAGTTTTTGGACAGGATCTTCAGTTGCATTTTCGTTTTTCTTTGTGGGAAGTTTTTGAACACTTTTTTTGGAACGAACAGGTGAATTATAAGATGGATTTTTATTTTGCGTCTTTGTTGGAGAAGAAGGTGCAATATTATCTTGATCTCGGGATGATGATTTTGGTTTAGATCCAATTTTAGAATTGTTATCTTCAGTAATTATTATTGGTTTAGATGTAGATGTCGATTTTTGAGAGGAAGGATGATCCCGAGATCTATCACCCTTGTCGCGGTCACTAGATTTATCATTTCTATTTCTATCATTATCACGAGATCTGTCGCTCTTGTCATTATCACGAGATCTGTCATTTCTATTTCTATCACTGTCTCGATATCTATCGCTCTTATCATTTTCTCGAGATCTATCATTCTTATCATTATCACGAGATCTGTCGCTCTTGTCGTTATCACGAGATCTGTCGCTCTTATCATTGTCTCGAAATCTATCATTCTTATCATTGTCTCGAGATCTATCATTCTTATCATTGTCTCGAGATCTATCACTCTTGTCGTTATCACGAGATCTATCGCTCTTATCATTATCACGAGATTTATCATGCTTATCATTACCCCGATTATTGTTATTTTTGTGATTCGATACATCTTGTACAATAGAATCATCTTCATCACTTCCTTCCTGATTATTATTATTGTTATCATCATCATTGTCACGATTAGTTTCACTCGAGTTATCCATTCTCTTTATTTTAGATTTGTATCCATCGCTACCATATCCATTGTCATCCTCGTCATTATCACTATTTCCTCTGTCGTCCTTAGGGTATACCTTTTGTCCTACAACATTAGAAACTTGACTGGCAATTTTGGATGGTTTCTTTGCAGAATCATATGTTTTTTCTTTGAGGGCATTTTGAGCTGATTTAGAAACATATTCATTCAGTTGTTGGGATGACGTGGAATTGCGTTTTATAGATGATTTCTCTGTGTCGCTATCGCGATCACGATCGTCATTTTGCTTGAGACCAGGTTTCATTAAAAGTGCCCTCTCTGAGTAATCATGTACTTGTTCAGGGTGATTCTCTTTTAAATATGTCCACTTTGAGGCGAATATAGACGAAAGCGTGACCCCTTCTTCTTGACTTTCCTTCAGTTCTTTTAAAGCCCAATCTTTTTGTTCCCTTCTGAAAAGATCATAACCATTTGGACCCCGCGGAATTACTTCTTTTTTTTCTTTTTTTTCACGCTTGACAGAATTACGTTTAGCAGAAGCTCTTTTGGAAGGACGATTATCTAAATTATATTCAGTGCCAGACATTTTTTATAAACGTATTATTCGATGATTATTTTTTTTTAAATTATTTTGACGTATGAATACTTACAAGTGTTAGAAAAAAACAATTAATAGAGTTTACTTTATTGCTTAAAAATCAAATGGATTTAATTGTATGTGTGTTGAGTTTGTTTTCAAAAAAAAAAATTACACAAAAATATTAACAAATGGGTTTTTTAACTTTTTTTTGTGTTTGTGTCTGTGTGATAATGTGTCAACATGACTTTTTTTGTTGTTGTTAAGATATAAATTATTTAACTGATAGGTAGTGAACTCAACAAATATAACATATGATTAAATGATTATATGATATGCGTCGCACCATTTACATTTCGATATCATCGCCATCCTCATTGTTATCCTCATCCTCATCCTCGTCAATAGGTTCATATTCTTCTTCGTCATCATCATCATCGTCATTCTCTTCGTCTTCTGCGTCGTTTGTTTCTTTGTTGCCCATAAGACCAGCTTTGCTTAGCAAATCTCCCAGATCTGTTTCTGTCATGTTATTACACATTAAAGCTTGCATTGCCTGTTTAGACACGGCATTAACGGTAGGAGACATTATTCTTTGATTAATTAAAGATGGTATATTTTGTTTAACAAGGCGCGATTCCAACGTCTTGTCGTTCCGAAGCAGTTTTTTAAGAAGTTCGATTATAATAATTTCCGTTTCATCTTCCAATTTCTCGAAAGACAATATACTCTTAAAAACAATAGGAATATGAGGATGTCCGCTCACAATATCAATCCATTGAAGGGGGCAAAATTCAATAATATTACATAATACTTCCAATGAATTATTCCATATTAAATCACTACGGGTTGAGTTATGATTAACTACCGAGGCGATAATCGATTCCAATAAAGATCCATTAACAATCCATTGAAGGAAAGAATTGTCCTGGGCCATTGCAATTGTTGATATCAGACGAATACATCTACACTTTATATTTTCCAGCATTTTATCGCCTGTTCCGCTGTGAAGACTAGTCACTAGCAACGTTCCTAGACCAGCATTGGATAGAAGAGATGTTAATATAGAAGAAGCTCCCAGAGCACCCAACTTTACTAAAATAGAAAGAGTATCTATAGCCATTTCAGATATATTATAAATTGCATTTTTAGAATTTGCAGGAGTAGTTGAAGAACTATCACTGTTACTGTTATTATTATTATTATTACAGCGGAATCCCATCATAGCAACTTGAACTAGTTTTTTAGGAACAAAATCTCCAGATGTAATATGATAAGCAATTGTATCTTTGATAATAGTTTCATAATCGTTTTTATCAAGTGGTCCAATAGTTTTGGATTTCGTTAGACGATTGCAACTTGAGCGAAATTGCCATATGGACGATTCGCACATACGGTTGATAAGAGATAAAGGACCAGCTATCAACTTTGGGTCGTTTTCCGACGAAATAAATAATTGAGCAGCAAAAGTAAAAAGGTTAAGATGCACAAACTTGGTATCCCAGTTTACTAAATATTGTCTAGAAAACATGTCTCCTAAAATAATACATCCACACATAACTATGTGTGAATTCGTCTTGTACAACATAATCACATTTTTCATAGTCGAAACATCAACGACTTCTATTATCTTGGTTAAGAAAAGGGTGGGATTAATATGAATGAGATATCGGAGACATCGGAGTGAGTGCATAGCAACTTCTTGATTAGGAACAGGAAGATTAGATCCTGGTACGCCAACATCCTTACCGAAAACTTTGGAGCAGATGAAATGAACGAAGTCAATATAATGACTTTGCACAATACTTTGATCAACTTCTCCTCTATGACACATAATCTCGCACATACTTGACGCGACCAACAAAGGAAGAGCCCATGCAATTGGATCACTACCATCGATGATTGCATTAATAAATGGGATGATTGGAGATTTGGACCAAAACAAAGCATTTAATTCTTTGTTATTTTCTATCATAAGCATTCTGGCAATTTCTTTTAATATATTGTCAATATTCATCGAATTGTTATTTAATTGTAGAAACAAATTTTGGATTTTAGCTGTTGCTGTAATTTGTGTAAGTTTTTCAATATCTTCAACATTGGTATTTCCTCCATTTTTAGTGATATCATTGTTTAATTTAGCTCGTAACAAATCACGTGCATCCGATCTTATTTGTGATTGGATCGCAATTTTATCATTGCGGCGACGGGCCGTTCCTCCTGCAAGAGGAGAACTTTTTTTAAGTTCGCGTTTATAAACACTTGTATCATTTTTGTTTGACGTAAAACAGTCACTATTGTTGCAGTTGATTCCCAAAGAAAATGCAAAAGGTGTTTCTGATATGTTTGAATTATCAGTATTGATGTTATTGATAGACATGGTGAGTTGAGCGCGAAATAAAACCGGATAAATAACTTGTTAATCCGTAAAATTGAAAAATGTAGAAGCAAATAATATGTGAACAACAGACAGACAGACAGACAAGCCAAAATAAAGCATATAGGTTTTGAAATTTAAAAAAAAAAGAAAATAATTCTATTTTATTTTATATTTCTAGTAAACAAAACAATAAAATGCAAATTGATTAAACTTGTTCAGCATCATACCAAGGCTGTTCGTCAATTGTTTTATCAAGTTCGATTTCTTTTTCTGACCTAGATAATGATTTACTTGGAATATCCAACATAGATGGCATAATTTTTAATTCCGACAGACATACAACATCCTTGGATCTATCCGGCATTTCTCTTGCAAAGACAATTGGAATACCAGATATAACTTCTCGCTGTGCTATATCTATAGCGTCTGTATCACCCGACTCCAGTTTAACATGAATGCGTGTTGTCGGATCAGTTTGAAGTTTGGTAGCTCTTTCGCATTTCAATCTTGTATACTCTTTGGGTAACAAATACACAGATGTCGCTTCCGGTTTTAACTGTGATCGATCAATTTGTGAGAAATCATAATCAAATTCTGTAAATGCGTCCTGTGGCATATCCTTTTTGGCTATGGTTAAAGGAGCAGATGCTATCGATCCAAAAATAGTCATTTGTGTGTGTGTGTGTGTGTGTGTGTTGTCACAAAGAACAAAAAAAAATTACAAAATAAAATAAAAGATTGATTAGGAATTGATAGTGCATAGGAAATAAGATGTCGAAAGTGCAGAAAATCTAATTCTAATTTATTTTTTTTATTTTGATTTTGAGTATTACACTATATCATTTTTCATAAAATTTGTGTAATTTGTTTAGACATATTTTCCATTTGACGAGATATCCATTTTTGTGATGCTTTCAAACGTTGCGTTCGTGTATCAATATTATTATTATTTGCAACATATTTTATAATATTCTGATATATCGCTTGACCGTTCGCCCTTGATCTAGCGTCTAAACAACACCATATAACATATGGATAATCTCCTATAATGCATCTAGAATACGCACAATCAGTTATAACAATTATACAACCTGATTGTATTGATTCTATAATGGAATAAAATGGCTTGCGAGACATTGCAAATGCATCAAATGCAATTATTGAAAATGCTACATCATTTGTCAAATAATCTTTTATTTTCTTGTCATCAAGCCATAATTCTCTATTTTCTTTTGATGTCTGTAATTTATTGAATGTTAAACTTTTGTTGTCGATGTCGGCGAAAAGAAATGTTTCAAATTCATTTATTGCACGCATAGATTTAATAGAAGCATTATAGCCTATAAAAGATCCAATACTATTATTATTATTATTATTATTATTATCTTCTAATTCTATATTTAGTGGTGATGATAACATATCTACATTAACCCAAGAATTTGACCAAATTAATATTTTCAATTCTTGTACCTTGCCATATTGTATTAAAGAACACTTTTGTTCTTGTGATCTAACAATCCAAAAATCTACAATATCTTTGAGATTTTCGATTTCTGTAAGAGAACGTCCGTCCACGTCTATTACCCAATAAAGTTTATTAATTCCTTCAGGTCTTTCTTTTTTCCATTTTATAATTGTTTGAATTACAAAATCTTGATTGGCATGTTCGTCTGAAAATCCAATTAATGTATGGGCAGGAGATAATTTTCCAGATAAACTTTTTCTATCTTTTTCTAATTGGTTAAAATGTCTAATCCATCTACAATTTATTGATTTATTATGTTTCAATGAAGCTTGTATCATTTTAGCATCATTTACTTTACGTCTATCCAAAAATTGTGAACTTCGGTATACATTCCTAAGCAAAAATCCAACGTATGTCTTATATTTCTCTTTGCTCGATTCATATTTTTCATGTAAAGGTTTTAATAAATTATTAACTAAAATATTATTATTATTATTGTGACTAGACATTGCAATTGACCACCATTTGTCATGTTCACGCCATTTTTTGGGAGATGTTGAATCCCATGGTTTATATCCAATAAAATGTGATATCTTGATATCTTCCTCACCCTCTCCATTTCCTTGACACTGAAGCCAACTGGAAGATTCCCAAGGAATACAATTATAAATTGTTGATATTTGTGTCCAGTTCTCTTTTAAAACATTTGTATACAAATGTACAATAAATTGTTCATCGTGACCACTCAAACAATTTACATATCCAAATTCTTTATCTTTATCAACTTGATCGTTGTATTGCGATAAACAAGAAATAATTTCTTCAAAAACGCTATCTTTTGGTTCCAAAATAACAGATGTGGCATATAAAACAAATGAGCTATTTAACCCTTCGTTAATAACACTTGCAGGAATCAAATATCCGTGCATATAATCCTTGTATGGATTATAAATTCCATTGGGTATGAATGGTTTTGCATTTGGTCGCGAAAAATGCCCGGCTGGTGCCGTAACGTCAAATAATTCATCACAATTTTTTAATACAAGTGTATCCGCGTCCAACAAGATAACCTTGTTGTAAAGATGGCTAAAAGATAGACAGTTCCATTTTGTAAATGATTTGTCGATCCATTTTTCATATCTATCTTTTTGAGTATCAGATCGAAACTTTGATGTGCGACATTGCAAATAAGGAACTAAGATAATTTTATCAAATACGGAAGATAAAATTTCTATTCCTTCACGACTAACGTCATCGGTGTACATACATACAACAGGATATTTTGTTTTTGCAATATACTTTAAAGAATGTGCCATTGTCGTCGCCCCTGGAATATAACTATCTCCTTGCATAACTAAAGTGACCCAAGCAAATGTAATTGATGTCATTTTTTAAATTATATATATATTTTTATTATTATTAATATGTTTGGGAGATTGGAGATTAACTAGGCCAAAAGAATGTGTGTAACAGATATTCCAAAAAGAGAGTTGATTATGTATCATATATAAATAAACAATTTTTCAAACAATAGAATAAAATAATATTATTAATAATATTTTTTTTCTCTTTTTTTTTTGAAATAATTCTTTATAACAGTTCCTTTCTTCAGATATTGGATTGTGGAAGAATTTTGTCCGTTAAAAAAAAATATGGCTCTATTATTCTTCTTCTTCAGGCATGGGTCTCAATGTTGATTGCAACTCTTCCATACGTTTTCGGAGTGCCTGTTCTTTTTGTTCCTTTTTTGTAAGAAGAATACTTGTTAGACTTGTTTTGTACCTAGTCACTGTTTTCTTTTTGGGAGTTGGAGTTGCTGACTTCTTGGATGTTGATATTCTTTTCTGGGGTGTTGTGCTCCGTTTTTTTTTTAATTGAGCTTCTTTTTCTTTTTCTTCTTCTTCCTTTTTCTTTTCATAATCATACTCATCTTTATCAACTTTCTCATAATAATACAAATAACCTTTATTAAAATCATTTATAGGGAAATTATCCTCTTTGTACGGTGTCAATCGTGTATCGTTACATTTATACCATGATACACCGTCACCGCCATCATCTTCTTCTCCAGATTTTACAAAAGCCACATAGTGACCTCCCGAAATAGAACCCATGTGTAAACAAAAACTTTTGATGATATAATATCCTTGTTCTTCAACTCCATTTATGTTTTGATCATCCACTTTTCCTCTGTCGGAAGACAAATAAAAGGCGCGAGGCATATTTATAATTTGGTCGCTTTTCATAAAACGTGGATATTTTATCCATCTTTTTAAACTTACAAAAAGAAAAGGGGGTAATGGTTTATTTAATACACATTGTTCTTTTATGACTCCATACATCATGAGTTTTTCTGTTACTTGATTTTTTGCTCTCTTCTTTTTCTCCATGTCTTCATAAGGTTTGAATAAATTTTGTATAATTTCTGGACCCACATCTGTGATCAGTTTTTGTTGAGCATCAAAAATGTCTATCATTAAAAGCCATAAATCTTCATTTTTTTTGGTAGGAACATCTTCCTGTTGAGTATCTGCATAGTTTATATATTTTTCATACTCTGCATCAGTATACTGGGAAATTTCAGGATCATCTGGAATTGCTTTCCAATATGTAAAATATGTTAATTTTATTGGCTCTTGTATGTGTGATAAAAACTTTGATATTATAAGGAAAAAAGCCTCGGTTATATCTTCTTGTGAAGCATTTGGCATTTTTTTTGATTTTTTTATATTTTTCGTATTATCACCATTCTTATTATCCTTATTCTTTTTATCCACATCTTGCTCTTCTTTTATTTTAACTTTTACATCATCCGACTTTTTTGAATTGTTTTTAAATTCCTTTTTGATGCCGTTTTCTTTTTGTTGCGTTTGCGTTTTATCTGTTTCATCATCATCATCATCTGACTCTGGATTTAACAAATCTCTTATTTTTTTACCCAGTTGTTTATTGTCAGGATGATCGTGATAAGAATGTATCAAATTTAAAATTTTGTTGGATGACATTCCTTTAGCTGTTTCTTTGTCTTGAATATAATTTGCAAATTCTGGAGCATAAGCTAACATTTGAACAAGCGCGTTTCCCCAGCAATCATTTTGTATATTTTCAAGACCGTGCGGCGGATGAAATTGCATTCTTCTATCAATTTGAGTATATTTTTCTGAAAACTGACTTTTTTGGCTCAAGATTTAAATTTTACTTGATTTAACAATGTGTGGAAGATGTTTTATATTTTTTTTTTTAAAAATTGGCCTCCCAAAAATAAAGACAGGTTCCTTGTTTTTTAAAAAAAAAATATTACCTCTGAAGACTGAGAAAAAACGATTTTTATCATATTCAGAATTTACTTTACAACTTGTTTGTGTGTTTTTTTTTTGATAAAAACTTTTAATTCTTTATTTTGATTCATAAATAGGGAAAAAAAATATGTTTTCTGGACAATCTAATGACGATACAAGACCAATAGATGATTTCAGTCAGGGAAGACAGGGATGTGCTGCTCTCAATACACCACGTTCAAATTATTATTACTACCCTGATGTGAAGGAAAGCAAAGAAGAAATTATAGCAAATAGCGAATATGCTTATACTGCTGTTTGCCGAGGTAAAAGATTGGAAAATGCTGGTTCGGCTATAGAAATAACTTTGGAACAACATAAAAAGATTACTGATGATTTAACTCAGTACATGTTGAAAGCATATGATATGACTAGAAAAATGGCAGGTTATATCGCTGATAATGTGGCCTATATGGAAAAACATAAAGATGATATAGATGCTTATTGGGCATCTCGAAGCCCAGAAGAAAATCAAGACAAAGACCAAAGACTTAAAGATGTTGAAGATACTGCTATCGCAATTCAAAAACAATTGTACACTTGTCTGGCATCTGAATTTCAAACAAATTCTGGTCATAAGCTGGAGCTTGATATGGAGCCAAAAGCTATGCAAGAGAGAGCAGCTTATATTGCCAGAGATATGTCGGTAAAATTGAAATCAAATCCTCAACTCATGCAAAATATTTTATATCGATCAGTAAATTTAGGTTGTGGAAATCTTGATCTTATCATTGAACAAGCAGAAGCTCAATTCTATCCTGCAATGGCTACCATCCAGAGACAAATGAGAGAGGCTAAAGAATTTGGTGCCGGTGGTGTCACAGGATATATAAATTGGGGATTCAAAAGCGCTACACGTTTTTTCGCATCAAATTTGAAAAGAGTATCGTCTTGGTTGAGCAGCTTCTCTGGTGTGACAATTGGAATTGTTCTTCAACAACTTGCACTTTTAGGCCCTGTCGTGAACGCTGCATTAGAAGCAGCTTCCTGGACTAACTGGTTTACACAATTGCCCGCGGCTTTAGTTTGTGGAGCTGGAGCAGGACTTTTGCAATATTTTACCATTCAATATACTTTTGCACAAATTGATAAAGCATTGTACCAAAAACAAAGAAATGATCCTGCACTTGACCCCAGGGCTTCCAAAATGTTGGATATGTTTATGGAGAAGTGTGCAAAGGATCCTAAAAAGTTTGAGGATGTTGGTAAAATAGGAGAAACTCTCAAACCTGGGGCTGATATCCCTACAGAACAAAGGCAGATGATTAAATCTAAATTCTCAGAATTAGCAGGTGCAATTCCAAGCTATATTTGGAGTGGGTTAATTGGTTTAGTGCGAATTGTCTTGAGAACTTTAGTTACCATTGTAGTAATGACTCTTGGTTCTATGGGAACAGTTGCATGTCAAAGTATGTTGGGTGGTGGATTGAACCGATTAGCAGGTATGGTGGGTCTTGGTGCGGTTATCCCTGGTCCACCGGACGCCGCTGCAAAAGCAGCATATGATACAGCAAAGTCAAATTATGCCAATGCACAGGCATCCTATGTAAAGAATCCTTCTGACGTGTCGAAGTCCGCGTTGGATCAGGCTGAAAAGGCATTCTCAGACGCGGGTGAAAAAGCAAAGGAGCAATTGTTTGCTGACAAGGCCCATATATCCACATCGATATTTGATGAAGTTCAAAAGTACAATGAACAATTAGCCAAAAAAAGCGCAGAGGTCAATTCAATGTTCGATGAAGCTCGAAAACTAAATTTTGATTACGAAGAAGCTACCAGAGGCTTAGATCCCCAAGTTGTATTAAAATCAGATACATTCAACAATATGTATCGTGCATTCGAAAATTCCCAAAATAAATGGAAAATTGAACAAATTAATTTGGACAAGATGAAACAAGCACAAGGCGCTTTCAATCTCGAGAAAATTGCACCAATTAAAGAAGAAGCTATCAAAGCAGCAAATGCGTTCAAGGCGAATTTGGATGCTGACAAAGCCAGGTTGGATTCAAACAGAGAATACGCTACTTATACTAGTATGTCAGACAATGTTATCACTCGTAAAATGAAAGATATCCTGTCATCTTCTGTGTCCTACATCAAAGGGTACTTCCCTACAGACCCAGAGGGTACTATATATAAAATATTTGAAGCTATGGGCAAGGGGGCATCTTACATGTCTGAATCTATGGGCAATGCGTCAACTTACATGTCTGAAACTAGGTTTGGAAGTGCGGTTGGTAGTGTCAAAAATGCAATTGGTGGCGCTCCAAACATTACGCAAGAATATGGAATTCACTTAGCTGGTTTGCTTGGATGGCTTTCTAATCCAGCTGTTCAAGATGTTGGAGCAACTCTCTGGTTATCTACATTTTTGGCTATTTCTTATTTGTTATCTGATGTTTTATTATGGATGGTTACTTCAGGAAATGAAATTCCAGAAGAGTTGACCTATCTGAAACCTCACCGTGCTGCACCTAAAAATATTATTATCCCAACAGTGAAACAAGGCAATACAATGTTTGCAGAACAAGAAAGTGTCCGTCAAAGATTAGCTGCTGAAGCTGAAGCTTATGAAAAGTCTCTCAAAGAGACACAAGCAGAGAGGGCAAGATTACAAGCTCAGTTAGAATTAGCCGAGAAACGTCACAAGGAAGGTATCATCAAGGCAGCTGCTGAACCTTCTATTGTTCATGTTGTTACAACAACCAAAGAACCAACAACAAGAATGATTATAGAAAGAGATATGACATTTGTGAAAGAAGGATTGTTAAGCGAAAAAGAAGCACGTATTGCCCAATTAGAGAGACAAGTTGCTGTTGCAGAAGAAGCGAGAAGGAAAGCTGAATCTAGAGTTGGACCTGCGCCTGTGCCTGTGACCTTTACCCAACCTCCTCGTATAACAAGAGCAACGCCTTATGAATTTATACACCCAGAACTTCTTAGGAGAGATGTAAATGTAGCCAAAATATCAACTACAACAACTGAACTGCCACGTTCTAAAGACAGATTTGTAGATGAAGGAGAAAGATTTAGCCAAGACAAACTTCGTGCCATTGCAGCCTCACGTGCTGCTTCTCGTCGTTCAGTATCTCCACCGGCAAGATCTAGGTCTAGATCTCCCGTTGTTGGACGTGCTGCATCACGCCGCTCAGTATCTCCTCCAGCAAGATCTAGGTCTAGATCTCCCGTTGTTAAACGTGCTACTATTTCTCGTCGCGGGTCGGCAACAAGAGAATCTTCACGTCCTCGTTCACGATCACGATCAGCGTCCCGCTCAGTATCCAAGTCCAAATCTGAAGAGAGACTCGACGAACTGGAAGCTGAGATTAAAGAACTTAAGGCCTCAAGTGTATCTAATAAAAAGTCTGTAACAAAACCTAAATCGTCTACTTCTGCTAAAGGTAAAACTACTCGAACCCTTTCTCGTCAAAGGCCGCTCGAGAGGGCAGAATACCTTGGTGCTTTCCTTGAAGATGAGATGATTGAAGCTGAAACCAGAGCTATGGCGGAAGAGGAAGATGTTGAAAAACCTCGAACCAAATCTTCTAGGGCAAGTGCTTCTAAGACTACAGGGCAAAAAGCAAAGAAAGCGAAAGCTCCTTCGCCTGTTTTGCGCCGATCTGCTCGCAGACGCTAAATAATAAATTTGTTTTCACGTTCAATATATATAAAATAAATTTACATACAGTTGATTAAAAATAATAACTTGCTTGATTTGATTTGATTGGATTGATATAGAATAGAATAGAGGCACGCAAATTAAGTTAAATTGAGACATGTATGTATCATTATTTTATTTTGTTTGACAACCAACAAACACAATTTCAAATATTTTCTATTAAAAAATCTAGTATGTAGTAATAAAATTAAGTGTCAAGATGTCAAGATAGGAGCTCCCAAGATGACAGAACATATATTATTATAATACCTGAAGCTTCAAATCTTCACTTGGAAGAGCGATGAAAAATTTCAACATAGCCGAATTAACTTTGTTTCTTCAACGAAGGATTGTTTGAAACATTTGCTATTTGCTACAATATAGCAAAAATTCAAACATCAAAATGGTCGTCGACTATAAATAGTGTCAAAATATACTCTTCTTCTTCTGCATCATTTGTAGCACCACATTTAAAAAGAAAAAAAATTATAATTTCTTTACAAGTGATATAATGATAAAAACTTGAATCTTTTATAGCTTGAAAGAATAAAAAAAACAAACAAGTAATTTTATTAATTTTATTAAATATCACCAGTTACCAGCATATCGGTATCATCATGCCTAAGCCATCATCATCATCATCATCATCATCATATATGTACGTTGCTTTGTCAGGAGGTCCATCTGCATCATCGTTTTATTTTGATGATAAAAAATATACACAATCTCAAATAATGGATTCTATAGAAGAATGTAGTTCAAGGTTTATATGTCAAAACAAAACTTCCAAGACGACAGACATCATTATTGTACCAGATGCCGTCGCAAATGATGGACCTTCTTTGTCTTCTCTTTCAAGGGCCCGAGAAGACGTAGACATCGTAACATTAGATCTTTTTATGCATGAGGAGCTGTCTACAGGCGAAATGAAAAAGTTTATAGCCACATTAAAAAGTTTCAAAACACCAAGAAGATCATCAGCCAGAGTTAGTGCAAAAAGAAAAAGTGTTAAAAGATCATCATCATCATCTTCAAAGGATTCGCGTTCTCGTCGTTAGAAAAATAGAAAAAAAAATAGATAATATTTGATTTAAAAATTAAATAAATTATGTAATTTGTTTAGAATATATACATAAAAAAAGATACATACGTACGAACATACACATACCAACATACATAGATTTAGAATTGCCATCAATTTTGTATTGCTTGCCTAAAATTCTTTTAATATGCCTTTATACTTTGCTATATCGTCGGGTAATCCCAAACTCTCTACGTCTCAGTCTAAAATCCATAAAAAGTTTAAATATGGAAAAGAAAAATATTCAACTCGACAAATGATTCATTTACTCGAAAGTTTACCTGAATGTGAGTATTATATTCATGCAAAAGCAAAACCAGATTTTATTATTGTTCCAGACAGCAATGTCAAACCAGATAAATCTGTGTATGAAAATAACTTGGTTGATATAAATACTCCGATAATTACATTGGGAAACTTTTTGAAGAAAATGAACAATTATAAATTTAAGAAAGCAGCCCGACGTGTTTCTAATATTAAAAAAGTTGTCAAGAGAGGGATAAAAAAATTTAAAGAATTGGCTGCAACAAAACAAGATACGATAAAACAATCAGAAAGAGACAGAAAAGATAAAAAGGAAAAGGCTAAAATTGCACAAAAGAAGAAACTAGAAAAGAAAATATCCACAAAAAAGGTTGATTTGAAGAAAACAAAAGGCACAACAACAACAGCAAAAACAAAAGCACAGACTCGCCCCGTATTATCATCGAAACGAAAATATCGCTACGAAGACGATGATGATATTAGCGAAGACGAGGAAGAGGAGGAAGAGGAGGAAGAGGAAGCAGAGCTTACCGAAGATGAAGAATTTGACACAGACGAAGAAGAAAGTGATGAAGAAGAAGAAGAAGAAAGTGATGATGAAGAAGAAGAAAGTGATGAAGAAGAAGAAGAAGAAAGTGACGAAGATGAGGATGAAGGATACAGGTTTTATAAAATACAGAAAGATATCCGGAAAATAGAAATGCCCCAATCATCTGTTCCAGACACACAATATAGTTTTGATCCAAAATTGGAATCTATTAAGCCACATCATAAAGATATTGCAGCAAAAGCTCTCAAGTTAATATATGAAGACAAAATGTTGATGAAGCGATTATTTAAAATAATAGCTGATAGCATAATTATACGATATATTGTCCCAAATTCCGAGATAAAAAAAAGTGCAAAACAATTGTATAGTGCGATGAGAAACTTCAAAGGTATAGATATGTCGGAAGAATTAAATAGAATAAACGAAGCTTTAGAATTTGGCGACCCTATATTAAAACGTGGAGGCAAAGAAGATATTAAATTTACACAAAGTTTCCTAAACGCTCTTTTGACATTAAGACAAGATAATTTTATAAATCAAACATTGTATAATGCAATAGCAAATAGAATGCTTGAACAGTTGAAATCAGAAGATAAAGATAAAGCTTTACAGTTATTAGAAGCGTTAGAAAATCTTCCAATCAGAACACCGCATTGGAAAAGAGTACAAGATTACGTCAAAAAGTATATAACAAAATAATAAATAAAAAAGTAATAATATATAGGATAGTGAACATTCATTCAACCAAAACAACAACAATGTGACGTGACACAACAAAACCATAATGAATGTGTCATATAGAAATGAATTTCAATTTCAATTATGATGTTTCAAGAATGATTTAGCATTGGAAGATGCCTTGTTGAATTTATCAAGTAATTTACATTTGTATTTATTCTCTTTTTTTATTTTGTTCCTTGTTAATAGTGGTTATATCAACAAAATTTTTTGTTTTGTTTTTGTTGACTTCACGAGAAGAACTTGTTTCGTTTTTGTTTGTAGTAATTTATGGAGTGTTGTCGAAATATGATAAAACTGAAGGATTTCTGTGATAATTCATCCAGGTTTAATTTTTCTGCTTGAATAAGACAGGAGCTACGAGAATGATCATCCATTAATATTTGTTTCATTGTATATATATATATATATATTCCTTTTTTTCAAATAATGTAGATTCCATGGCAATGAAGTGAAGTTAAGGCGAAGGCTTTTTATTTACGGGTTTTATTTAAGAATGCAACATGTAGACCGATATATTTATTTATTTGGCACGCATTGTTGCTTTGCCATTGAATCCAGGCACAAGTTTTGATAATTCTTCTATAGTTTCATTCAAACTATCACCAGCTCCTTTTCCTTCTCCTCCTCCATCATCATCATCATCTTCCATGTCATCTGTATCGGGTTCTGTGTTGTTAATTAAATCTTTTGTAATATTATTTTCTAGTATATATTTTCTTTCATATCCTGGTAATTCTCTAGGCTTTTTAGGATATGGGTATGTCCCTATTACATTATTTGCAATCTTTTGTGTTTCCCCCGCCAAAGTTTCAAATGTATATTTAACACTGTCCACACTTGACCTATAAGCACCTTTAGACATTTTCTTTACGTAGCCTATAATACTTTCTGAACTTTTCACCTCACGTTCAACTTCTCTCCAAAGCATTACATAACCATTTTGTAAATTTGCGCTTCGTATTGAATCAATTTTTTTTGTACAATATTGCTCGACATCAAACCTTTTAAATGATTTTGGCATATTTTTATTTTTCAAAATAATATCAAGATCTTTAAATGATTGATTAAAAGATGATACAGCATACCATTCTTTTTTTGATGAATCAACATCAATAGTTTCAGTATCAGCTTCGTTATAATGTTGCATTGCGAAAACTATTATATTTATACGCTCGGCATACTTAGATGGATGTGCAGTTTCTCCCCAATCGGCCCAAATTCGAGCAGATTCACGAGTATCTAATATTTTTATGCAAGCTTTCGTCATTTCAAGTGCCATTAAATAGGATGATACTGTTGTAAATCCATGTTTTTTTGCATTTTCTTCATCCGATTTGGTTGGTTTATCCATTCCCATCAATATAATATTTGATTTTGATTTTTTTTCTAAATAATATTCCAATGCTCTTGCTATAATAAAAATATGCGATATAACCCTCATATCTGGTAATGTCAAAGGCATCATTGTTGGAATATTTATACTTGTTGTATCATCATTTTTTAAAGAACCTAATTGAATATTTTTTCTCGCTTTTGGAGTATACATAGAATGTATGTAAATGTTCATAATCATAAATTTTGATACAGGAGTCAACCAGGGCTGATCTACTGACAGAGGCAAAAAGAAAGGAACCGATACATTTTTTGGATATTGTGGAACAACTGCCTCGTAGAATTGATCATATAAATAGACAACCTCTCTAAAATGGTAATCCAACTCTTTTTTACTATTTGGATACTTGCCTGTTAAAAGCATCATTCTTTGTTGATCATAAACACAAGCATCTTTTTGTTTATTCAACAAACATGTACTTCCCTTGTTTGACACGGAAGAAGATTTACAGTCGTGTTCTGGAATAAATGCACAACGCTCAGGAGCATCTTCAAGGGGATATTCATACTCGTCTTGAAAAGACATGTTTAATTGTTCAATTTCCTAGAGAGAAGGAGAGAGGAATTTCTTTTTAAAAAAATGCGTGATTTACGGTCACGAAAGAAATTTCAATTCAGTTTTTTTTATTATAATAATATCTAGGAAGAGGATGCACATATGTTGTGGTTGAAAAAAAAAGTTTTTATGAGAAATAATAACAACACAAACACACCCATAAACCCATCAAAGCAAAACAGTAAAATATGATTTTTCAACTTTTAAAAGCAATTGATTTGACTGCTCACAATAAAGATGGATCCATTTTATTAATTGGTCATGATACATCGTCTTTCAAGACGGTAGGTCTAAGAGTTCCTCATTCATATAAAAGACTGTACCTAGTCCCTGATGATCAGACATGGTTTGATACACCTGAAAAACAGGAAATATTTAAAACAGCTTGCAGACGTATACTTATCAGTAAAACAAATATAAGAGATGTACAAAACATTACTTGCACTGAGAAACGCGATTTGTGGACAGACGAGGAATGTTTAATTGACCAAACTAATCGTACCCCTACGTTAATGAAAATGATGCAAATTGAATATCATCATGGAACTATATCTCCTTCATTTTTGGTTCAACAAATAGGTTGCGTCGAAAATTTCAATAATTTACCCGGAACTCGAGTTTATGCACTTGCTGATGACATGACTATGATGGAAAGATTTTTAGTTGATAATAATATTAAGGGGCCTTGTTTAATTTCTCTTGATAAAACAAAATTATCTGCTCCTAAAAACGGGGTTAAAATTACAAGTTGCATGCATGAATTTATATGTCCAAGTGAAGCATTAGTTTCAAGTGAAAATAATAATAATAATGATTTATCATCCTTTGACTGTCACCATAAACTTAAAGTTATGAGTATAAAATGGATAGGGACGACGACCACTACTATGAATAAAGAGACAGATTCAATTTCATCCATATCTTCACAGTTTGAAGATGGAGGTGGATACAAAAAGACTGTGTTTCCTAACTTGTATATTATATCTATCTCGTTTTATAATTTAGGTAATGGACCATTGTATCCGTCATCGTCATCGTCATCATCTTCTTCTTCTTCTCCAGAATCAAATGTCTTTCCAAAAATTTATACAATGTCTTGGAGCCCTGGATTTTCCAAAGAACAGAATTGGCCTAAGAATGTCACAATGTATGAAAGCGAAGGTCATATGATTCAAGCATTGTTTAATCGTATATCATGTGAAGATCCTGATATCATCGTTGGATTGAAGACAACATCTCATCGATGGAAAAGTTTTTATAATCACGCTCTTGCTGTTATATCTAAAGATGTACCAGGCGTATCTATTCCTTCTACAATGAGCCAAATAGGAAGAATGTCAAATTATACAGGAGGATCTTATGGAGCAGGGGTCGGAAGATTGTGGTGTGATTTTTATAAAATGGCAAATGAATTTATTAAAATAGTCGATTTGTCTTCTATTGCCCAAAAGCTTGGTGTTTCTTGTCCTCATTCTTATGATCCTATATTTGATATTCAAAAGTTGGCTACATCAAGATCTGTACCAAATGATAAATCTATTTTGAACTCACTTTCAAAATCAAACGAGGATGAATTACAAATTGTAATGTGTGCCCTATCAAAATTTAGTTTCTTACAAATCACAAGACAACTTAGTCTTATTCACGGAGTTTCATGGACTGATACTTTGGAGTTAGGAGTCAAGCGAAGAGCTGAAATGCATTTATTTAATGAATTTCACGTAAACAAATTTATATGTAGCAGTAGACTATTGGCGACTAAAAAATCTCAACAGCAACAACAGAAGCAGAAATTCAAAGACAGTAATAACAATAGTAGTAGTAGTAATAATAATAGCAAAGAAGAAAGGGAAGAAGAAAATAACGAGGAAGATATGGATAAAAGTTGCGATGATAAAAGTGGGACAAAAAGGAAACGAGTACAATTTGAAGGTGGACTAAATATTGAACCCGAAGTTGGATTTCACAATGACGGATTTATTATGTTTCCAGATTTCACAAGCCAATATCCCTCTATTATTCAAGAATATGGATTATGTTTGAGCAATAGAAGGACATGGGAATCTCTTATTAATTATCAAGTGAATGATGAAAACCCAGATCAATTTTTGAGCCTTGTAGAAGAAACAATGCAAAGTGTCAGAGAAACGTCTGTTGTGGCCAAAATTCAAAAATATCTTGCTGGACAACGAAAAATATTTAAAACAATGGCGACTCCACTTTCCGCCATTATAGCACAGTGCTACAAAATTGCAGGAAATGGTTTATATGGAGCATTTGCAAATAAGGACGAGGATTTTACAGGTTTTCGATTTCTATTGATGGCTTTTTCACAAATTGTGGCCAAAATAGGAAGATGCGAACTGAAATCAGCTATTTTATTTATTCAACGCGAATATAAATTAAAACTTATTTATGGAGATACAGATTCGTGTGGATTTAAAACTATGATGACTCATTTAGACAGTGCAATATCAAAGGCTACTGAAATTTGTAACAAAATCAATTCCAGAAGAAGAGTTATTCGACTTGACGCGGGAGCTTTTGCAACGTGCATGGCTATTTATAGAAAGAAAAAATATTGGCTAATGGGTATAAATCCAAAAGACGGTTCAATTGAATTTGAAACAACAGGAACAGAGTCATCAAAAAGAGACTATTGCCATTTCACACATATGCTACTTAATAGGTTATGTAAATATATATTATGTAAAGATATGGAAGGAATAGAAAATTTGATAAAATCGATTTATCCTTTGATGGTCGATTTGATAAAGTCTCGTGACCCTACACCTTTCATAGTTTATAATGAACTGAAAAAAGATGTTCATACATATCCAATTAATAATACCCAACCTCAAATTATTTGTGCAAGAATGTTGGCATCTATAGGAATCGAAGTTAGACCAAAGGATAATATACCATTTCTAATATGTAACAATTCCAAAATATGCCATCCGGCAGAATATGCTGCCAAAAATTCTCCATATAACATAGACATATCTGTTTATATGGATAAACAAATCCTTAGACCATTCAGACGACTTTGTGAAATTCTTGATGGGTCAAGTCAAAAGAAAATCGATGAATGGATTAAAATTTATATATTAAATGTCTAGATATATTGATTGTAGACGTAAATGTAGCCATCTATCGAAATAAAGAAAATTTGTTAAAGACTTTTATTAAATTTGGAATTTTTAAAAGTTTCTAAACTAAATCAATATATTTTACTTGTCCATCACAACACAATTCCAGTCTCTAAAAACTTCCATTCATACATTTTTCAAATGTCTTTCGATAAAAATTTTGCCGATCATTGCGATTATGATTCATTTATATTTTCACATGCAAATATACGTTCTGAAAATAATGAGTTGAAAAAAAGTCATGATTCTCTCATGGCGGAACATGAAGAACTCAAAAGAAAATACGATACCCTTCAAAAAAATCATGATATACTCACAAAAACACTTGAAAAAAAAAATACATCCCTTGATGTAGATAACAACAGTTCGCACTTGGATTACGAAAAGATAGTTGACGATCTTTGTGCTCATAAAAAGAAGTATGATTTTTTGAAAGAGGAAAACGACATCATGGAAGAAAATTATTATGCTCTTAGAAACGAGCACCAAGATGTTAAAAATGCATATCATACAGTTAAAGAAAAGTATGACTATCTCTATAAAAAAGTGCTAATTTTAGACAACAGATGTTCAAGTTACAAGTTTTCTCGAGATTCCCTCAAGAAAGAGCGCATCGCACTAAGACAAAATAGTAACTCTGTCAAAAAAGACCGTGATGCATGTAAGAAATCAATTGTTCTGATGAAAAAATTGTATTCATCTGTTTCTTCATCTTCTTCTTCCAGTGATAAATCTATAATCAGTCATGACGTCAAACTCAATGACAGACTGCGGCGCATTATTGATTTGCAGACAGATCGTGGACAAAATCAGCAAATTATCATTGACGAACTTGCAAACAAATACAATGAAGTTATGAATATTATGATTGACAAACACAAGCACCATGAGAAAGATACCAAAATTTTGGTTGACCAAACTCGGATCCTAAAAACAATTATTTCAAATCTTGTGAATTTTTCCAAAATAAAGATTATGACCCCATTTGCTTGCAATGATGCTAATCTGAACAACTTGAACCAACAAATGTGCGTATGCATACCAAAAGTCATCAAGTTGTTGACCAGAGGTGGTATCATCCATCCAGACGACGTGTTAAAACTAACAGAAGACATCTCTAAATACGCTACCAGTCTAGGAGTTATCAAAGGACGCGCCGCATCTTTTCAAGGTGAAATCGAATTCAGTTCTCTTCGTTTTGGTTCAGAGTCTCTAGATGTCATTGTCGAGATGTGTGTAGACTGGATCAACAAGGACAAGAATTTATCGCGTCTTGTTTATGATATTATAGAGTAAAATAAAAGTATTTGTAGACATTTTATTTATATTATTTTACTTCAACTCTTTTTTTTTCAAAGTTAATGATATTTTGCAGCTTGCTCAGACTAGTTAGTAGCTATTATAATATTGACAACTGATGAATAAATGTTATTCATCCATTTGAAAAAATTAAATAATTGTTTTTTTTTTATGGAGGAGTTGACTAAGAAGAGTTTTGGACAAGAAAAAAAGAGAGACAATCAAAAAATCAAACCCGGGTGTCGGGGATCGGTTTGGTAAAGAAAAAAAAATGACGTGCTCTAATCACATCATAGAGGAAAGCAGTGAATTTTCTTGCGAGAAAATGTTCTCGACAATCCGAACGTGCTGGGACGTGAGATGTTCGACGACAGCGTTCTGATTCCCGCCAAGATTCCCAAGGCACTTGAAAATCTTGTAAATGCTCTTCAAGCGAATCTTGTTGCTCTTGCTGACGACAGGAGTGTCGAACACGAAATCCACTTCCTTTCGCTTTTTCTTCCACGCAACAACTTGACTGGACATCGTGCGCTTGAGTGTCTTACCACGAACCCTTGGATCGACGATCTCGTTCGCGTTCGGGCGAGGGGCTTCATCATCGCCTGACAGCGCCATGTTCGTGGGAGAGGTGGGCGAGAAATGTTGAGAGTCGCCCAAAGGAGATCTGGGCGACGTGGGAGTGTAGTTGTAGCTCGGCGACGTGGGAGAGTGAGGAGAATGCTCTTTCGGAGATTCCGAGGAAAAGGCTGCAGCATAGCCATAGTTCGGAGAAATCGGAGTGTAGCTCGGCGAAGTGGGAGAATGCGCTTTCGGAAATCCCGAAGAGGAGGCTGGATTGTAGTTGGGAGAATTCGGAGCGTAGCTCGGAGAAGTCGGGCTGTTAGGCGAGTAGTTGGGTGACGTCGGCGAGTACGAAGGAGACGTGGGCGAGTAGGACGGATAAGCGGAAGCGGAGTATCCAGCAGCAGCAGCTGCAGCGGGTTCATACGGAGCGGGACTCTCATAGGGAGACGTGGGAGTCCAGTTAGGAGAAGTGCCCGGGTTGAAAGAGCCATGGCCAGGTGGAGTAAAAGCGCCAGGCGGGGTGAAGGCGCCCTCCGCAGCACGAGAAGTCGACGAAGAAGCAGAAGGCGGAGGAGATGAAGTCGGTTCGGTGGGTCCATTGCCCTTGTTGCCCACGATTCTGCCACTGTCACTGCCACTCTTGGACGCTGCTGCTGCTGCCGCTGTCCCGACCACCAAGCCTCGTCGAAGAGCATACTCGACCAAGGTAGGAGCTTTCTCCATCACCGTTGCGGACTGAGAAGAAGAAAGAGGCAGAGGCAGAGGAGAAGGAGACGCCTGGTCCATCAGGTGGATGGGAGTGATGAGATGAACGATGTTGGACTCCTCGCTGATCGTGACGCTCTTGCGAGATTTTTTCTTAGCAGGTCCATGACTCTCGGTGCTGTCCCCGTTGTCGACTTCAACGCCGTTAAGGCCTCCGTCCTTGTGGTCGACATCATCGTCGCCGATGAAGAGCGAATCGATCAAGGACGCCACCTTCGGATTGGGATCTCTGTAAGCAGGATCGCTGTACATGGTCAGGGAGACGGAGAACGAAGTCCCTTTGTCGTCATTGTCGCCGGTACCAGCAGAGACAGAGGGGATGACGATGGGTGTCAGGGCGAGGGCCTTAACACTGGGAGTGCGGCTGCGCTTGCTTTTGCGAGGGGTCTTGTGCGCAGTGGCCATTTCGAAGAAAGGTGGCAGGATGGTGTCTGAAGCGCGTCTCGATGAAGCGTGGACTGTTCGGGTGTCGAGATCGAAGTGGATAGGGAGAGAGAAAGTGGGTGATGGTTGGATGGAATGAGTGGGTGGATGGCGAGACTGAAGTGGGCGCGGAGGGATGATGCGGATGTTAAGCGAAAAGGGAAAGGTTGGTGGAAGGGACGTGCTGTCAGTTTGCTGTTTGGAATAGTGACGAACTGAAAAAAGGGCAAAGCTCACAAACAAAAAAAATCTAGGCGTCTTTATTTCAGGTGTTGTAAACTGAGACGACGACGAACCACCCAAATTCGGGCGCGACGTTCATAATTTGGACTTCTCGCATAAACATACAAAATGAGATAAATACTTGTACTAAATAAATTAAATTAGAATGCTAATAAGGACAATGACTATAATCAATGGTAAAGCAAGTTGATTAAAAATTTCCAGGCATCTATTTGCACTTGACTCAAGCCACACTTGGATAGCATTTCAAGGTTAAAACCGCAAAATATAGCCAGGTTATTTGTATCACTTGCATTTGGAAGCTCGGTCGTCACGTTTTGAATCTGTTGAGAATTCAGAGAGATGGCGCGAAAAAAAGATGGGTGATCGCAAATATCTTGTTTGCAGGTTATACCTTTTTCGAAGGCTTTAATTTCTTGTTCTTCTTCGTCGTTTTTGTCACATTCTTCATCAATTGGATCTTCGTCAATTGGAATATTAATAAGATTTGGGGATGCTTTTGCCATGTGTTCAAAATAATCTGGAAGTACCTGTTCCATAAAAATAGTGGTTCTGGGGGAAGACTCGGTATAAATATAACTACCAATTTGATTATTTATAAATCCATTGCCATTAATTTGTACGTTACTAAATATGTGATATCTGAATTATCTTCCTTTCTTGCAATTTTGTCTATATCGTAAATATCATATATTCCTTTGCATCGAGGTCCCGTGAGAAAAAGTGTACAAACATTCTGACATTCTGCGGATTTGATTAAACAAAATGTCTTTTCGTCATGGATTTTGGTATGAAGAATTATTGAACGATAAATAGCGTCTACAATATGTTCAAAGGAAGAAATAGATAAAGACATAAAAATTACCAACAGAGAAAAGAAAATTTATCAAAGCAATGATCAATTATTGGGTTATTGGGTGTGTCTGTGTCCAATTAAGCAAGCATGATTAAATAATATTTGAAATGTAAGTTTTGAAAATAATTTTGAAAAAAAAAATGTCTTTTAATCAAACTAAGTTTTCTCACAACTTTATTCATTATTGTTATTGTTATTGGTTTTTGATTTTTGATTTTCGAGTTGCTTCACACGATAGTCTACTACACGAGGTCCGATTTTTAATGCAGAAACACATGACGCAACACCAGCAATCACGAGGAAAACAAAGTATGCTTCTCCTTCATAATGAAAGAAAGTGTAGTTTCGTCCTTTGGTTGTAAATGGATCCATCCATGAAGGACAATTATATTTCTTTTTGGATGTATTTAACAGACGCAAAAATGGACGCATGTTTTTCAATAGAGAAAACAAAAGAAAATGGGTAAAAGAATAACTGTATCTTATATTTTATATTATCTTGTCGTTCTATGTAAATTAATTCAAAATTTCTACTCTTTTGGTTTCAAGGAAAATTTGTCGCTCTGCTCTATTTGCTGCACAAATTTGTTGAGACAAGATTTGCATACGTGTTCAAACAGATAGTGATTAATTCTAAAAGTCCAATGCCCAGGAAAACGATATGTATGCGCAGTGTATGAGATTTTATTGCCAGGATTTATTTTAAATTCAATACATGTATAAGCATTTTCATTTGTTAATTGATTACGAGCACATGAACAACATTGAGTAGTTGGAAAAGGATCCCATTGCGACTCTTTGCCAGGAATGCAAAAATTTCTAATTTTACCCGAATGTCTAACTCCAAACATTACACATGGTTCATGATCTTTTTCTTCTTGATAAGGACGCAAAATACTTGTAATATTTTTTTATAATTCTTTTTTTTAAAGAGATGCTTGAATGCTTGAGTGATTTGATGTGATTTGGTAATGTGATGAAGATGAATGAAGAATATCATTGACATACAGACACGTCAGACTGCCAAAATAGAAGAAGAAAAATGGTCAAGTTATGTTTCATCCAACACTTTTTCAAATCAACATTCTGAAGGGGAATATGAAGAAGAAAATTTGTCAAGTTATGTGTCGGCCAATTCTTCCAAATCTTACCCAACTAAACTTTCAAAAAAAAGAAAAATGGCCAAGATCAAGCCAAATCGCGAATAAACCAGTGTCAATTGAACTTACAGAATTTATTGAAAAGCTTGTAAATAAAGCGCTTATTAGTCTAATATATCTTAGATATTTTATTTAGAATTTTTTATTCGTTTTCTGAAATCTTATTTGACTTATACAAATTGAGCTACATTATATCTTCAACCTGTTCAAGTGGGTTGTTTGGTCGCGTCTAATTTAGGACAAAAGGGCTGTATAAGAAACAATAAACAATGACATCAATTACACCAACCTCGATATCCATGTCTATGAATGGCGTCGCATATTCATTTGCTGCGGCATGTACTTCCAAGATTCTCAAGCGGTTTGAGCTTGATCAAACGTTATATGGACCTCTTCACGCCGCTATTGAAAGAATGATGTATCAATGTATTTCTATTATTCAAACTTATGAATCACGTCTGCCTGATGTTGTACAGACAATGCTTGCATATTACTATGGTAATAAAAAAGTATCTCATTATTTAATGATAACTTTATTCTTTGGTTATTTTATTAAACCTTTTATGCACAAACTATATAATATTGCAAAACAAAAGTTTTTGGACAGAAGCGAACAACAAAAAAATAAGCTGGTCTTGAGTACTTCATCCTCTTTAAAAAAACCTAAAAAAATACATACATTGATACTTCATGACACCAAGGCAGTGCAAGATTATATCCATTATATATCTGTACATCCTGATTTTTTCCAGGTTTGTGAATATGTACAGGTCGGTATCCCCGGAGTTGGAATAAATGCCAATTTAGTGGATCGGTGTGCCCGACCTCCGCATGGATATGCAGTAAAGTTTAAAGACACTCTATTCGGAGTGGAAGGAACTTATACTTGGAAAAAAGAATCTGAAAATGGTAACGGTTCAAAAATTGGTAATAAAAATAATAACATTTCAACTATTGACGACCAAACAGAATATGGGACTGGATATGAGCACCGACAAACTTTTTCTTCGTCTAAAATTGGAGATGGTAGTTATGTAGAAATTATATTTTCATCTATAGACAAGGAGCAAAAGGAGCAGGAGGAGAAGAAGGAGGAGGATGACAATGATGTTGATGTTAACGACGACGATGACGACAACGATAATGATAATGATAATGATAATGATAATTTGAAACATTCAGTTACATATCACGCGCATATTTCTTCAACGGAAAACAATACAATTACCTTAGTTCACTATCGAATTCTTGACCTGGGTACAAATATTCAAAAAAATATGTATCATGGTCCCCGTCTTTCATTAGAGGAGCGAGAGAAAATGTTTGTACATTCATATTTTAATCCTTTTTGGGAAGATATGTGGTCTACGCTCAAATCGGTTCATTATACTCCACAACATTTTCTGGATCTTGGTCAGTCACCTCAACGTAGTTATTGCTTAGCTGGTGATCCTGGACTCGGAAAATCGAAATTGCCATATGTAGTCTCGAGAGCTCTAGAAAGGCATCTGGTATCTTTTAGTTTTAGTGGACTGACAAGATGTCAACTATTTGGTATGAAAAAACATCCAATTCCATCTATGCCGCACATCAAATTAAGCGATGTAGTCTTGTCCATCGATGAAATGGATTTGAGTCTTTTGACTTTGTATTGTGATTACCGAAATAGAACTCAGGAATCAGGGAAAAAAATTTCCCAATTGGAAAATCTTTTGGCCAAACAAGTTGAAAAGGATGAGAGCTCTGCTTCTCAAGTGCCAGAAAATGAAACTCCCGAAGCAAAAAATGCTCGTGTATATAGTACGTATCTAAGCCAAAATCAATCGTATCAAAATACGCAGGGGTATTACGCTAATAACGGCACCAATAGCAATAACATGGCTAGATGGGAAGATTTGCTTGATTTCCTTCAAGGCTCTTGTCCAGATGATGGTATGATTCTTTTTACATCAACCAATCATCTCGATATGATCCGAGGTCTTTGTAGTGCCATGTTTCGACCTGGGCGTCTCACTCCAATTATCTTTGAATATGTGAAAGCAGACACTCTCGACTCCATGACAACACACTTTTTCAATAAACTATTTTTTGACAATGAAGAGGACAAGGTTACATTTAACAATTTTGGACACACCATTCAAACATCGGAAATTACTGAATTGGCTGTTGATTGTAAGCTGAATCCAGATAGAGGGTTTGACTGCTTTCGCAAGACTTTGTATCAACTAGTTCAAAAAAAAAAATAAATAGTTAAATTCTTACTTGAAAGGCGCAAATATCAAAACATCATTATCATTCGTTACTCGTTCTATAGACTTGCTGTCTGTATTTTAGTTGGGGCATCAAAATCAAGTTCTGGCTGATGCGTCGAATTTCTGGTTGAGACGTCGAATTTCTGGTTGAGACGTCGGATTTAAAAAAAATCAAGACAAAACAATTTTGCTCCTTGTAGAAATTTTCTCTGGCAGCAGTCACACTTCATCCGACCACTCGCCCACTCTCTCTCCCTACCTTCGCTGACATGCCTCTCATTAGCCTGAGTACACTTCGTAACGCCTGTGGAGCACAGAGCTGCATGATGAGCGCCCTCCGCGTGTTGCAGGTGCCGGACATGGATTTGCCAACCGCCTACAGAATCTTTCAGGTCGCCGACGCCCTTCGCAGCAGGGATACTGTCCCGCGACAGATTTTGCTCCCTGGTCAGGTGAAACTGGCTTTGGAGACGATCAAAACATCTCTCCTTCCACACCGGGAACTGGTGAAGTCGATTTACGACGCACCCCGTCAGGTGTACTGCAAGAGACCGCGGCGTAAACCCGCCCGTCTGACCGTGAAGCGCTGCCGCCCCAGACACTCCAGCAAGCGCCGCAACTCCAGCAGTGCTTAAACTTTTTGTGTCCATGCAGTTGTTGTTTTCCTTCCGTCGATTTTTTGACAACCTTTAAACAAATATTTTTCCAACCCTTTTCAAACAAAAAAACCATTTGACTATTGAAAAAAAAAAAGAAGAAGAAGGGGCATACGGGAGCATTGCATGCATGCTGCTTAATATATAATAGGATGGATGTGGGGGAAGGGGGCCTTGCGCGCATTAAATTAACGACTTTAAATCCGCGAGCATTGCATGCCGCTTAACAAAAAATGGGATGTGAGGTCTTGGCTCGCATTAAATTAAACAATTGTAAGGGTTATGTCTCTCTCTCTCTCTCTCTCTCTCTCTCTCTCTCTCTCTTTATCTCGAGATGCGGATGATCCATTTGTTTCGAAAAAAGAAAGATTAATGCGTGCATGGAATGAAAAGTGCCACATTTCTATGGAAAAAGATATCAATGCGCGGCTCGAGTGACAAGTTCAAAATTGACAAACACATTAACTTATTTTATTTTATTTGTGATTGGTCACACTTTCAATTATCGCTATTATAACTTATATAACAAACAAAACTAACAACGAATGAACAACACCATGATGAACAACTTGTTGTTGAACAACACTATGATAGGCGACAATTTCCTCAGTGACGAGATGCGTCAACTGACTGCCTCAATTATGTTGCTTATAATTTCATTGTGCTTCCATTCAATCTACGTGACTTTAACAAACAAAAAAGATCAAATTGTTACTGTCCAAAGTAAATCTATTTTTACAAAAAAAAAACTCTCTTGGAAAGAGAAAAGATGTACAAATCCGTTTTGTTTTATTTTACTGAAATGCAGTTGTTGAATTTAAGGTGTATGTTTCATCGTATTTCAAACCCATATATTTGAATAAATCAGGTAATTTTTTCATGTTGGTTTGAACGTTTGTTATTCCATTGCAATCGGCAAAAGACATACTCAAACAACCAATTCCCAATGTTATGTACATAACTGCACCATCATTCGCATAGTCAGATTCGAGATGAAAACAATCTATTGTGAACCCAAATTTGGCATTGAGATGATCTTCGATCAGTTCGGACAGTTCTTCTAAAAAGCTTGTGTCGAGAACTTTTTCTTTAAATCCTTTTGCATTATTTTGTTCGTCTTCATTCAATTCTTTTTCACCACCCGAGCATTCATCGTCCAAACATTCTTCATCACCCGAACCTTCATCGCTTAAGTCTTCATCGTCCTCTTCGTAGTCCATTTCTTTGTCGTCCATTTCTTCGTCGTAAAAGCTATTGTTATTGCTAAAGCGAATTTTTTTCCACAAAGAAAATTCGATTGGAGATAACAATTGCTTTTCGACTAGGAAAGATTCTAGACCTAATTTTTTAATGAAGTACCGCAGTTTGTGATAAGTATTGACAAATGATTCTGTTTTCATAAGTTGCTCTCCCATATAAATCATTTTTATGTTTGTTTGTCTTAACTAGGGAAAGTTATGAAAGTGATTGCAGATATTGGTAATTTGTTTTTTTCCCAAAAAGATGGTTGAACTATGATTGGTGATAGTGAAAACTTTTTGTCACAAAAAATAAAACGTCAAATGAAATGCGGGAATATAACAGATGCATTATGGACGTTTATAATTGAGACGTCTAAGATTTGATTGAGACGTATGAGTTTAATTGATCGTCTAAGACTTGATTGAGACGTATGAGTTTTAATTGAGACGACAGATTTTTAATTTAAAAATCAAGAGACGAAAACCAAGGTAAAATCATTTTTGTGCCCGGCAAAAAATTTTCTCTGACAGTTGTCACTCTATCATCAACTCTCTCACCAGAGACCGAGTAAAAAGAAACACATATCTGGGGAAAACAAAAAAACGACTCCTCTTGCCCCACAACAGTTAAACATTTACTACAGGCGACTTACGAAGAACCCAAAAGATTCATATCAAGAGTTATAAAAAATTGATATTTTCCTTGGATTAACAATGACTACCAGAACGACAACTACCAGAACGACAACTACACAACTATGCCCGTACTGCTCATACGACACGGTTCAAATGATTGGCGATGATCAGTATCGACAGGGAACATGTGACTACTGCGACGAATCGCTCGTGTGGTCGGAACGCGTGTGTGGATACGTCAAAATTGCCCCGGGCATGCCCGATATGCTCATCGTGTTCTGTCGTGACTGTGGCGAGAAAACTACCGTCCCCGCAGACGCACATACAAAAAGTAGTGCATGGTTGTGCGATTTGTGTCATGATGATTATATTAGGGATATGGACCGTTATTATTATTGATTATTGCGACCTCGACTTCGACACAAACCCGCCCTTTCCACCCGACTCTGCACCACGGTCCAGTCGCAACTCCAACAAGGTTTAAACAAAATACAGGTTGTTTGTTTTTTTTTTGTCACTTGCAATTATTAAATAATAAAAATAAAACTTTATATAATATTTAAAACAATTGACTATTGTGAAACAAAAATGCCAGCTTATGAATAAATGATTTTTTATCAAAAACAATACGATTACAATTACATCCAATCGTCTTCTATAAGAGATTTGCGTTTTTTACTCAAAGTCTGTTTTATTGTTGAAGAAGTCTTTTTTGAAGCAATTGTTTTGGTTTTTGTTGTTATTGCAGGGGTCTTTCTTGGAGGTATCATAGTCAACTGTCTGTCATCGCCCTCCTCATCATCAGTACTGTTATCATTTTCATTGTCTCCGTTAACAATGCCATCATCGTCGTCATCTCCATCGACTGTATCTCCATCAAAGGTTTCTTTATTCGCATAAATGTCGTTTTCATATCTAATAACTTCTTTCTTTGATCGACTTTTTGTGGGACCTCCATGGGATTGATTCCACGCTCTTGTAATTTTAGCTTTGGTGGATGATCCAACCGACGATTGGTACGTTATTGACCCTATCTTGTCAAAGCTTTCTCCCCACTCTACAATAATATCAAATGCATCCTTGTCTAAATGTAATTTTTCAAGGAGATCAATGATGTCGTTAACCGTGTTTGAAAGAAAATCACTTTCATCATCGTCATCATCACTATTTTCATGGTTAATTTTATGATCAATGTTGTTATTGTCGTTTTTCTTCTCTGATTTGGATAGCTTTTTTAAAAGTGTCATAAATTCCAATCTTATTATTGGTAAAGTGTACATTGCCATTTCGCTGGATTTTGAAAAAATACTTGATCCTAATAAACATTTTAATTCTTGTACAAGTCTTGCATTTTTGTTTTGTGTCGACATTTTACCTAGAACCGAGGGAAATTGTATACGACTGTTAAGACCGCCTCCCATTAAACATCCTGGATAAACAGATGATAAAAATCCATGAGAGGGCATAAGAGAATAATCTTGCTCGGTGTACATTTTTCTATTGATAATATCTCCCATACTGATACTGTCGGCTGCTTCACTTAATGCTTCGAGTGCCAGCACGTCATATGCCATTTGATCATTATCCCCATTTTTGCATTTTGCCATAAGTTTTTTGTTACATGATTTTTTAGACTCTTCATAAATATTTGCAGGTGTTGCATTCAAATAATTTTCAGCAACAAAAAGAGGTATAATATTGGAATCAAAATAATAATAATCCTGTTGCTGGCCTATCCAATCAGGAGTTTGGACTACTGGCGTCGATATTCTGGACTTTAAAATGGACGTTTCAGCAGTACTTGTTGTACTGGTAGTAGTAGTAGTAGAAGTAGAAGTTGGTGCATTATATATAGGAAATTTGCGAAATAAATTAGGTATTACATCAAAAGGTCCTAAATCAAAATCTTTTGATCCTGATTTTAACTTATCCTTGACCTGATCAAATGAAAATTTATCAATTCCTTTACTCCACATTTGCAGACAAATGAGCATTTGTCGAATGTCGCCCTTGGTAGATTCTGCTATTTTTTCCAAAGAAGGTCTATCAATGGTCAATCCTTCCTTTTTGCATATTTCCAATAACCTAGGAGCAATATGAGCTGCTGGAACCCTTTTCCAAGTAATACATTCAGTATAATTCTTTAACGTTTTCATTTTAGGAGTACTAGCATCATTTGCAATGCATATAACAGGAACATTGGTTTGTTTTATAATTGCTATTAATGCTTGCATTCCTCCTTTATCTGCATTTCCGCTCATGCCATCTACCTCATCCATAATAATAACAGACTTTTTAGTCGTGCCAGCTGGTATAATAGTATGTTGCGTTGTTGACGAGATAACACTATCTTGCATTTTGATTTTTTTCATAGGAAGAAATTCAGCCAAGGCTCGGTTACGAGACACGTCACCAACAATCTCTTCAACTATAGCTTTGTTTCTGATGTCTGATGCATTAAATTCAACAACTCGAAATCCTTGACTTTTTGCAATTAGTGTTGCAACCGTCGTCTTTCCAATGCCAGGTGGACCATGGATCAACAGTGCTTTTGGTATTTTGGCAAGCTTGGGATTTTTTCGATTTGACTCCCAATCACGTAACCATTTTCCTATTTGGTCAACTAAACCCTTGTTTCCTATTAGTTGATCCAATTTCATTGGGCGATAAAGATCAACCCATAACATATCGCTAAGTGAATTGTAAGATTGTAATCCTGATTCAAGGATATCGGATGTTGTTTTTTCATTTAGGGCTTTGGAGGAAGAGTTTGACGTTGACATAAATGTAGATGTAGTGTTAGATATCTTTGCATTTTTTGAACAAGAAATGGGCATTGTTTCGGTAGTTTTTGTACTTGCTAATGATTGTGAATGTGGCTTTATTTTAGAGTTGTTTTGTTTACTGACAAGACCTTTTTTTTTATCATCTGTATTTGTATCAGAAGAAGAAGAAGAAGAAGTAGTAGAAGTAGTAGAAGGGTCATATCCTTTACTTTTATCAACTATAAGTTGCAAAATTTCGCTTTCATTGACTATGTTGGTACCCAGTGATTTTGCCTTACTTAATTTAGAATCTCCTGCATCAGGTCCTGCTACAAGATAATTTGTTTTCCCACTTACAGCGCTTGTCACTTTGGCTCCATATTTTTTTAATATATCAGTCAAATCTTCTCTGGAAAATGCCTCTCCTGATCCTGTAAGAACAATGGTCAATTTATCTAAACACATTGGTTTGCCAATTGGAATATCTTTTGAACCAGGGGCAATAGGTCCTCCTGTTTTTTGTCCAAAATGCCACTTTTTTTTTGGTGGTTCAGTTGTTTCAGTTGTTTCATTATTGTTTTGATTTTGATTTCCAGATTCAGTCTTTTCAATTTTTGCTTTCTTCTTCATTGGTTCTTTCAATTTAGGTTTGGTTTTTTTATTGAGCCAATCATCTTCGTCGTTGTCGTCAAAAATCATAATTTCTTTTATTTATTTTCAATCAATCTGTTCTTCAAGGCCTTGACTAATGCCTGAAAATTTGAACAATTACAACAAACAAAAACATTGATAAAGAAAGTTCAATTAAATATTCAAAATTTCAAAATGAAAAGAAGAACCAGTATAATTGAAACAATAATTGAAATTACACATACGCTAGATAAGACGAACAAGGCATTTAAACTTTTACAATAAAAACCCTCCCAAATGGTGTTTGGTACTCATGTGTATGATGTGTCTAATACAGTCATAACTGTAACAAAACTGAAAGGACCTGTTATTTCTATCAACGAACACAATCAAACTGACGAATGGGTACTAACAAGCTACCAAAGTAAAATAACAAATTTAAAATCTGCAACAACAATGATTGTTCCAAATTTAGCTCCTAAAAAATATATTCGTGTGTTAAACAATGGTAAATCGCCTTGGATGGATAAATGGACAGATGAAATGAAAGAACAATTTCAAAGTGTATCATCATCATCATCATCGTCGTCTTATTTTTCTGTTATAAAATCAGATTACAAAGTCGAAATCGTAGACAACATAGATCAAATTAAGTTGCTTGACAAAAATGACTTTCCTACAAATCCTCAACTTTTGGATACTCTTAAAAATAAATATCCATTAGCCCTGTCTTTTACTGTATGTGGAATTAAACCTTCGTCATATGGAGTATATAATCCATTTGTGATTTTGTATCCTCTTTACCAACCTTGGCAAAGCATTGGGATTCCGACAATTCATATTCCTGTCGCAATTGAAACAACGCCTCGTATAGGCGGATTTGACGTGCTGCCTACATCGAAGTCGTCGATTTCTGGATTATCATTATCCTTTGCGTCATCATCATCATCATTGTCATCATCATCGTTTTTATCACCAAACGCTTTTCGTTTTGGCTCAGCTAGCACCACTCCTGCGCCTTCAAATGTTACTATAATGAAACCATTTCATACATTAAACGGAGTGACCGAAAATTCTTCAAATGCTACAAAAGAAAATGAAAATAAAAATAAAACAGAAGCGCTTTCTTCAGACATTTCTACTGTGTACAAAAACTGGGACCATGTTGTCTATTTAATTGGTTTTGATACTGACAACTTTACATTTCGCTTGAATGGAGAAATGTTTGTTCCGTTTAGAAATCGCAAATATCCGGGAATGGAAATATCATCATACAAGTCAGATCAAAAACATGAACATGTTGGAATTTTGGGAAATCTTGCCATGAATCTTTCTGAGCTATATAGCATTTCGACTGATTCTATAATTCGAATTGATATCAAAGGTGAATGTCCTAACGGTGATATATCTATTTCTAAGTTCAATCCGTCATCTACAACGCACGAAGGAATTCAATGCGATTATTGTAACGTATTTCCTATTGTCGGAGATCGTTATCATTGTATTGGTTGTAAATCCAATTTTGACTTGTGTAAGTCTTGTCACTATATTTCACGATCCAGCTTGACCGACGGTCCATTTTGCCAAACAATCAAAGTGACGGCTCCGCTTCATGATCATGAAAAATGTTTTTTTGTTTTACTTGAGACAGCTGGACAATCTAAAGATTTTCAATTGTCATATGTTGATAGAAAATAAATAATAATAATAATTATTATTGTTCGTATTTTATTGGTTTAAATTCTACAATTACATCACTTGTTCGTTTATCATCAAATTTTATACAAACCTCGACAAATGCAGGCATAGATTTTTCAATACATATTAAAGTTGAATCAATAGATTCTTTGGGCATTTTGAGAAAAGGCAAAAGAAATGGCGATACCGTTTGATCTCTCGATGTTCCAAAAACTTTGCGACTTTTACACCAAGATACGCATAAAATGGTCTTGGGTCTTGAACACATAATATTAAAAATTCTCAATTCCTCTTTTTTTTGCTCTTCCGTATAAGATAAATAATGAGGAATGCTTCCATCTTCCGCTGCCATCACGAAACACACTTGCCATTCAAGACCTTTTGATTGATGCCCGGTGACCATGTTAATTGCATCTCTGGATGGCGCAACAACAGGAGGAAGATATACTTCATCATCGTCATCGTTAGTATCTTTATTATTATCAATGTCCATACTTGTACTCTCATCTGTACTATTTTTGTTTTTCTTTTTTTCTTTTTCCTCTTGTTCTTTTTTTTCTTCTTCTTCTTTTCCAAAACCTGGTCTCTTTCTCTTTCTTGATTTCTTTGTATTTTTATCCTTGTGCAACAAAGGATCGACAGCTTTTAAAAACCCGTCTATAGTTTTATAATTTGAAATAATATCAATCAATTGTTTTACATTGTCCCATCTCTCAAAATTTCCCGAAGCGTCATCAGATGTTGTATCTTGTTGTTGCATTACAAAATCTTGAATTTTAGTTTCCTTGAGTAAAAATTCGAGCCATGACCTTATTGTTTTACACTTTGTAGCGGGAAGTTTTGTTTGACCACTAATATTATTGTATATATTGTTGTAGACATCATGATGTTTTGAAATAAATGTTTTTCCACACTCAAACAAATTTAACATCATACTTAAAAATTCTTTAACATTTTTGTTATTCAAGTCATCAACATATAACGGACTTGTAAAATTATTGGTTGTCATTTCATGATTCAATTTTTGAAGCGTGACTTGACCAATCCCACGAGTTGGACAATTGATAATATTTTTCCAAATATCCATTGATGCATTTGGATTGCAAATACAATATAAATAATCACAAAATATCCGAATTTCTTTGCGATCAAAAAATGGATATTCAAGCTCGCATCGCAATGGAATCCCTCTCATTGGTAAAATTCGTTCAACTGCTTTTGTTACAAACCTTGTTCGATAAATAATTGCGATATCCTTGTATTGAAGGGTTGGATTTTCACGTTTCAGTGTATGAATTTTATATGCAATCCAATTAGCTTCATCTCGTTCATTTTCACACTGTCGAATAACAACAGGATAAGTTGGTTTTCCTCTATTACGTTCATGTTTGAATGAAATTACTTCTTTTGTTACAGACGAATCAATGACTTTTCGACAAAACCATACAATTGGTTTTTCAGAACGATAATTGTATCGAAGAAAAATATTTTGTGGATTAAAATCTTGGCGAAATAAAGCCATATTTTCATCACTGTTTGCTCCTCTAAAACCATATGCAGATTGGTCTAAATCTCCTGCAATGGTAATATTACCATGATCTTTGCACAGCAATTTAATAAATTCATATTGTCTTTTATCAGTATCTTGAAATTCGTCAACACATACATATTTGAATAGTGATGCAATTTTTTTACGAGTATCTTCGTTTCGCTCCATCAATTCTAAACCTAGTATAATAATATCATCAAAATCCATTTTTTTATGTACAAGTTTATGTTTTTGATATTGTTGCATAACCGAAGCATATTTGCGATTACGGTTTATAAGTCTTCCTTGTATTTCTTCGCCTTCGCCTCTACCGGCGCCTTTGGAATAAAGATTGCTTGTATATTCAAACCAATCTTGTGGTGTTTGCCGATTGCGAGAAGAATATGCCAAAGCAACGAAAAAATTTTTAATATCCTCCTTGTCTGTTAAATTGTGGTTAGATAGTAATTGAAGACATGTTTTACGCGATTCTTTCTCATCCATAATACGCCTTGGAGTTTTGTCAAAACGATGTAGTAATTCCAATATTACATGATGAAACGTACCAATCATCATATCCGAAACATAAATGTTAGAATAGTCTACTTTATCTATAACGTTATTTTCTTGTTTTTCTTGTTGCCTCTGCTTGATCATTTCTTGATGAACAAGTGTTTCGAGTCGATGTTCCATTTCAGCAGCTGCTTTTTTGGTAAAAGTGATGCAACATATTTCCCTAGGTAAAATGTTGTATTTGGACATCATACGATCTGCTCTGTAAACTAATACAAGTGTTTTTCCAGATCCCGGAGGAGCTTCCGCATTGACAGCATGTGTGCCAGCCTCAATTGCCTCGAGTTGATCTGGATTGAACATAGTTTTTTTTTTGTTGTCTTTGTAAAAGAAGCAAAGAAGATGCAAAAATGCACCCGTCAAAATGAATTCAGAATTATGATCACTGTAAACATTTTTTGCAATACTATAAATTAACGAGAAAATTCTAAAATTTAAATACAATACAATAAACCTTTATCAAGTATAATTATCTGCATTTTGAGTTTCAAAAAAAGAAGCACACAGCACAACAAATTAAACAAATAATATTAAAATGCCAAGTTCAATACTTTATTGATGATTTTTAATCAACTGTTATTAAACATTGTTTGTTTGTTTGTTTGTTTGTGTGAGTGTGTCTGTTTATTATTAACATGTCCTTTTTGTAAATTTATTTTTTCTAAACCAAAGAATTCCAGGAAGACGAGATTGGCAAAATGGACATCGGCGCATGCGTTTAAAATTTGAACGAGACCGACACATTCGTTGATAACAACTTGAGCATAAAACATGGTCAATACCACATGGTAGTACAATAGGTAAATTTAATGTATTATTAAACAAGTCAGTGCAAATACAACAACAGTAATAATTTTCATCATCACAATCCTTATTCATTTCCGATTTCAGTATTTCTTTTTATACAATATAAAAATGGTAACTTTATTTCATTATTTTTTATTTCATTATTATTATTATAAAATTATATATATTTGATTACATACTAATGAATTCCATATCAAATCAAGATACGTCAGAGGACGTGGAAGACAAATTAAATAGACTACATCCTTTAAAAGTGATGGATAAACAAATGTTTTTACATTCGATGTCTTATCTTATAACATTAATCCCCCAAATCAAAAACTATCGTTCCAAAATGCTTATTTTAAAGCATTTGTTTGATACCATAAAAGAAAATTATGAAATTGTAAAAGGTATTGATACACTTCTTCAATCCATTCATAATAAAATGCGCGAATTTATTTTAACACATTATAATAAAATTGGAGAGTGGATGCTTCCATTGATGCAAGAATGGTGTCCTGAAAAAATTCCAATAAGTATTCAGTTTGATATGATTGAAATTGATCCAAACGAAAAAATAATTAGACAATCAGATTGATATGTTCTACGTGATTTTTATTATTATTTTTTCCGGCAAACAAAGCAGCTTTTGGAATATAGTTTCCTTCCATGCTTTTGAATATTGGATCCCATTCATATGATCTATGAGCGTTTAAATTAACAGATGATGAAAAAATTTCTTTTAATTTTTCATAAGGAGGTTGTTGCGAAAAAGTAATATCGTGGCATATTTGTAAATATGGTATCAAACCAGGGTGTGTACCAGCACATAAATCGGTTATATCAATAGATTCCTTCATTTGTGCAATTTTATAATATTTATCATATTCGTAAAACCGTTCGTCTTTATTTTCTTGTTCTTGTTCTTCTTGTTCTTCTTCTTCATCTTCTTCATCGCCACTGTTGTTGTGATTATTTTTTTTTGTTTCTTTTTTTGTTTGCATTTTTCTGTTTATTTTTCCTTGTCCTTGCCAAGGTAATTTACCTTTGGATAAATATACGAGAACATATCCTAACGAAATTAAATCATCTCTTCTCGAATATTCAATTCCATAATGTGTGTTTAATGAAGCATATCGAGGCGTCCCCACAATGGATATATTCTTTTGTTGGCATGGTTTATGATTATTTTTATTTTTATTATTGTTGTTACTACTACTACTACTACTACTTTCTTCTTGAGTAAAAGGTTGAGTCAATCCGTAATCAATTAAAAAAACTCTTTGTCTGTCTTTTTCTTTTCCAGACAATGATCCAATAACAAAATTATCGGGCTTGATATCTCTATGTACAAATCCTTTCTCGTGTATGTACTGTATAGCCGAAATACACTGTATAGCAAGTACAGCTATTGTGTCATATTGTAATACACGATTCATAATACCAAGCAATTCTTCCAAATCTTGACCTAACAATTGCATCGTCATAATTGTAAAATTATCATATGTATTATTAAATTCATATACTTGTGGTATTGGAACGTATAAATATTTTTTTTTGGATGATGATGATGATGATGATGATGCAACGTCAATTCCTGTAGTACATATAAAGGGTGCATTGACTAGACACTTATATATTTTATATTCATTTTCAAGTTGCGGAAATTGAGTTTGTTTTGGCTCAACTTTGATTGCAACCAGTGTATTTGTTCTTGTGTCAAGCGCCTCGTATATCATACCAAATGAACCTTTTCCAATCAATTGCCTCGGTTTTAAATAGCTTGGTCCTTCAAATGGAATTACGGAAGCCATTTCGGTTGGTTGAGGTTTAAATAAAGAAATAAATAATCACAAGATTAAAAAAAAAGAAGGAATAAAAACAAACAAACAATAGATATTAATCAAAACAAGACAAAAAAAAACCAACTTGTCTATTTTAAAATAAACAATAAATTAAAGAATCAATTTTTTTTTCAAACAAACAAAAAATGGCAAACAATGTGGAACACGAATATTCTGATAATTATAGTGATGATATCTATGAATACAGACATGTAATTTTGACCAAAAATGTTTCAAGACAAATTCCAATGCCTCGCAAAGAATTATTGACCGAAAATGCCTGGAGAAAACTTGGAGTGCAACAATCTCGTGGCTGGGAGCATTATATGTGGCATCAAGCAGAGCCTCGGATATTACTTTTTAAAAGGTTACTTGGAACGGATCCATTGACGGGAAAATTATTTAAATCTAAAAAATAACACATGCTTCATTCATTTTTATATGCATGAAGGTAAGATGAAGATGTCATACTGATGAAAATGGTGCAAATGAGCAAATTTGATCCGAGTCTAATTTGGATAATTTTGAAAAATCATCTTCGGCAATGCAGCATACAATTTCATGATAGACTGGACGTAATAAATTATTGTCTGTTTTTCCTTTTGATGATAACTTTGATTCTGTAGATGCCTTGTCTTGTATACACACGCAAAATATAAAATGTTTGGACATATTTCTATCACTTTTTTCTTTTATTTTTGCGCGAATTTTATCCAATAGACCACCATCATCGCTTTTTATCTCTGATACAGTTGGTACGGGAAACATCGTGAAAGAAGAGTTTTTATTCACAGCATCTTCTATGCTAGAATAATGACTCATAATAATTAAAGACCCTAAATCATATGGGGCTTCTCTAATTTTTGCAAATAATTCTCTAGAGTGAAATTTTGCTTGTAACAATTTTAATCTGCATATTTCTGCATAAATATTCTTTGATACAATTCCATCTTTTCTAAATTTACAAAGAAAACATGGACAAGAGTTTTGTATGCTATTATCTTTTGATTTTTCTATTTTTGGTTGAATGGAACAATTATCATTGTTCATATCTGGAATGACGGAAGAAGAAGACATTTATTTATTTTATAAAAAAAAAACAAAAAGAGGACAATAACAATAATAGTAAACTGCACTTACAAGATTTCTTTTGAATTAAACAAACAAATGAATCAGTCAGAAATTTTTATTTTAGACTTGATAGTCATCAAGTATTGTATTACTATATTACATACTTTTCCAAACAAGGGAAAGGTTTTGCCAGTGAATTTTAAAAACCATTGCCAATTCATAAAATATATCCAAGCAAATCCTGGTACCCCAATTAAAGATACTGGATTCCAAATCCTTATATGTGGTATGACAGCATAAAATCCATCAAATCCAAATGGTACGAGTCGAAAGAAAAAATATGTTAGACTTTGAAAAACTGCCAGAATATGGCGTATATTATCATATTTTTTATCTTGTAATGTTTCATTTTCCAAATAAAACCACATTGTTATCATAAATACAAGAGCGATTTCACCTCTTGTAAATAGTAAGAGAACTGTGGTATTATCCTTAAACATAAATCCTAAAAACCCAACCATTGTGAATCCATGATGAATCCAAATAGGAAGAGGGTGCTTGGTTTTCGAAACTGCCTTTTTAGTATTAGATCTAGGTGGAGAAATTCTATCTGCTTCTTCAGCTTCTTTATATAAATCTTGATGCACAATACCATCCCATAATAAAAATGCAATGCTGAAACAACGAAGAAAATATAAACATATCCATCCTAAAATACCAATGTCGAATAAAATTGCCGTCGTTGAAGAAATTGATGCGAATGCTAATTGTATTGTTCGAATGGGATAATCTCGCTCATATGACCGATTTTTAAATTGGCCTAAAAATCTATTTACTTTTCCTTTGGGTGTCATGCATCCGTATACCCAAAACAAAGACATCATCATAATCCATATAGAAAATACCATAATTAACAAAAGAAAAACATCTTGAAAAGACAATAATAAAAACATTTCTTTATTTCTTGGACTTTTTTTTTTGGATTTCCTGTATGTAGTATTTGGTCTGTAATAACACGTTTTTTCAAAGTGTGTCCTTTGGGTTTTTTTCCACAACACAAATAAAAACATTCAAAAGACATGTAATTACAATTTATTGGGTTAAAAAGAAAAAATAATAATAATATGGATAAATAGATCAATTTTTACGATGGGTTACGGGTTACGGGTTATCTATGAGTTTATCCAGTATGTCGATCAAATTTTGATTTTGATTATTATTTTCATTATCATTATCATTAAATACAGATTCGATATTTGTGGATGTTGCTGAAGTAATATCCATTCTTTCAAATAATTTGGTCGCTTCTCTGTCTAAATCAGCCAATTCCAATTCCATATCAACTTGACGACTTAAAAAATTATTATTATTATTATTATTGCTGTCAATACATTTCTCATTGTCTTTGTCGTCATTATTATAACCATCACAGTTGTCGGCGTTGGAATTAGAGGAGGCGCATTTATAATACTTATGATGGTCTTCATAAGATATGATATTTTGTTCATTTAAAATAGCTTCAGCATATCCATTAATATATGTAGAGGATGGTTGAGTCCATACATTCATCCTGTGTCCGATATGAGATGACAATCGAGCGTCATCAAAAGTTTTTACTAAATTATTCAACTCATTCATTTCACTTTGTCTTTGTTTACTAATCGAATCAGTTGCATGTACCCATGGCGAATTTACAGATAATAAAGTTTTATGTACTTCTGACTCCAAAATCGATACAATTGGTTGATGAGATAACGCTTCTTTGAAAGGATGAGAAGATCCTCTCATATTTTCTTTGGTACAACAAATTTGCATACGAGATATGGTTTTATCAACAACTTCATTTTGAAACGTTTCATTAATACCTCTACATAAATAATCAAAATTTCTATGTAGAGTCTGACGCATACAGGCTTTGTATCGTTCAATGTCATAAACATCTTTTTCTCTAGAGAGTTGATTTACATCCGCTTGAAAAGTTAATATTAATTTGGATTCATATGGAAGGTCCATTGTTATTTCTGAATGTCGTTGTAATATTAAATCCTCTGCTTGAACAATATATTGTAATATATCTTGTACTCTGTCATTACTTTGTTTAAGCATATTATTGTGTCGAATTGAAAGTTTTGTAAATAAATGAGATGCGAATAAACTTATTTTTGTACAAGCTTCATCGGTAATAGAGTCTATTAACGCAATTTGTTCTCTTCTTAAATATAAATATGATTGATGATATTGCAACCTGCAATAGTTCCATTCCTGTAAAATATGACTTTCTTCAATACATGCATCTTTCCATTGTTCAAATAATCCATCTCTCAAATCTGCAAGAAATGTAACAACCCGATTTAATGTTTGTTTATTATTCTTTATTCCTTTAATCAATGGAGTCAACTCTTTTAATTTTCTTTTATTTTGTTCGGAAGCATGAACCAAGGTTTGAATTGTGTTTTGTAATTTATGCAATTCAGAAACTGCTTTTTTATTTGATGATGTAAAATGATGTCCTTGAATATGTTTTTCCAAATCATGACGAGCCATCCGAGTTTTTTTAATTTCTTCCATTTGTACATCATATTGATCTTGTAAAATAACTAGTAGATTTTCTGACTCTTTTATTTCTTGTCCCAATACATGAGATTCTTCTACAAAAGATAAATATGCAGAGTTACTATTTTTATTATTTTTAAAACTTGTATAATCAATGTTTTTAGTCCTGTTAATATCATCATCATCATCATTATCCATGTTGTTGTTGTTATTATTATTATTATTAATAGTATTATTATGACGTATTGTTTTCTCTTCCAGTGAACATAATTCAACAAATACTGTTTCATAATATCTCAACCACTCTTGAAGAAGACGAAAAATTTCAGGTATGACACATGAAGAAAATTTGTAATCTTCCATATTTTGGCAAAATTTTGTCCAAACTTCCATGGCATGCTGAAGAGCGTTATGTTTCTGTTTCATTGTCAAATTAGTCATTTGATTTAAAAAAGATAAAGATGGAAGATTTGAATCATCTAACCATGATACGTTTTTAAAAGATAATGGAAAGAAGGGAGTTGGAGGCGCAACCATTTGTCTACCAAGTCTACGTGTCGCCGAAATATTTTCATCATCATTATTATTATTATTAGTGTTAATATTAATATTATCTTCATTAATTTTATCATTATAACAGTTAAATGATGATGATAACGATGATGATGTCCCTCTAGGATATTGCATCATTGGTATATTTGATTTTTTGGCATTATTATCATTATTACTGTTATTATTTAAATTATCACTTTTTCTTTGCTCAGTGCGTATTAATATAATATCTTCTGATGTTTTCTGAATCTTTTGTTCCAAAAGAGATAACATGTCCGAACAAGCTTTGGATTGATGCAGGCACCATGCATAAATAGATGTATAAAATTTTGATCTCATCTTTCCTAAATCCGAATATCGAATTATAAAGTCGTTATGAATTTGAGATTCTTCTTTTTTCCAGCTTTCGATAATTGTATAAATAGTCGGAGATAAATCAGAAACTATTGACGAATGAATAAATGCACAAAGCCGTATAATTTCCCTGTTATATAACTCTTGAATATTTTGACGGGTTGTAATTCTTTCATTCCAAATTCGTTTATATTCTTTACAATTTTGTGTTAATAATTCTAATATAAAAGTAATTCTAGAAGTGAATAAAGGTACATGCTTATGACGATTTAATGATTTTTTTAAAGGATTTAATAACTCAATGATATGGCATGTCAAATCTTCTACCTCTTTTAAATCTGTCGAAGAACTAACGAATAGATTTTTATTTTTATTTTTATTATTGCCATCACTGTCTCGATTGTTTACATCTTGTAAATGAGACGCGGCATCCATGGCTGATATTCCAAAATACAATTGAATATGACGTTGAATATTTAACATGACACGTTCAATATGCTTTTGGCTTTGTATTTTATTATTTATGTGAGAATGATCATTGTCATTACCATTACCATTACCAATAGTTTTAGTTTTATTTATTGTTGTGTTTGGTGTTTGTATGGGACAGTGAGAAAAAGTAAACATATTATTAATTTCATCAATTAATGAAAAATGAACGAGGGCATGAAATTCATTAACTATCGCTCTAGTCTGTTCTTCAAAGAAAAAACTAGAAGATGACGTAGTAGCTATATTTCCTTGGGCATCGTCTGAATATGGATAAGAAGAATTGGATAATGTTGATGACAAAGATGATGACAACGATGATGACAACGGAGGTATAGATCCAGGTCTGTCTGGTGGTGTTGGATCCAAACCAGAATCAGAATGAGAATGAGGCATGGATGATGCTGGCAAAAAAAAAACTTGTCAAAAATATAAATAAATAGTACTACTGAATGATGAATGACACTCAATATACAAAAAATAAAATGTTAAAGTATAATAAATAATAAATAATTATAACTAATAAATAATAAATAATTATATGATGAATATTTATGGAATTATCAAAGAAGCAATACAACAAATAACAAAGTACTATAAATAAATTTTACTCTTCGGTTATTCCATCGATATCCTCTTTGCGGCAAATTTCTTGACATTGAAGCATCATATTGGTATCCAAAGGCATATACGAAGGAACAATACTTTTTACTAATGCTTCGATACTCGTGGCATCTGGAAGGGGAGTTGTTTGTAAAGAAGATATACGTTTAAGCGCTTCCACAACATCACGTGGCTCTCTGATGTGTTCAGAAATAGAATACACAACTTTGCTGTCAGGAGTTGCATATTTCGTTGAGTCATATGATAAGTCGCGATTTATGTAAAAACTGAGTACTCCCTTGTCAGTCGTATCTGAGCGAGAAAACTCTTGTTCCCAGACCGTATAACCCTCTTTAGAATATTTGGGGGGAGACCTAACCCATAAACTAATCTCTTTTGCAAACCATCTATCTTCTCCAGTAACTTCACTTCTTTCTACTCTCAACACATAAATTTCTGTCCCAGAAGGATTATTGTAATCACGCAAATACACAAAACGAATATGTGGACTATTGGTGGGTTGCACGATATAATATTTATCATTTTGTTCTTTTTTGCTTTTTGTTGTCTCTGCAGTTACAAGTATTCTGCATAAATCTTGAGTATTAAGCAATGAATAATACCCATGCTTTTTATTTTTTGTGAATGACGTCGATGTTGAAGAAGATGAAGTTTCAATGTCATAGGGCTCAAACTTTGGGAAATCTTTTTTGAATTTGTCTTTTACATTTCTGTCAAGAGCAGCATCAAAATGACCCACCAAATAGATATCGCTTTCTCCCGTCTGTATATTGTCATATACTGAATATATAACCCAATTCTTGTTCATGCTCCGTTCATACATGCCAATATACAGCGTGTCGCTAAATTCACGAGTTCTAGGCTCCTTTGTTTTGAAAATAACATATTTTAATTCTTCAGGTCCTATAAGTGATTTGGCAGTTTCCTCGTCGTTAATGTTTTTAACATATCCATCTAAATCATAAACTGTATATGAAGATTTAATATTTCCACCCATATTTCTTCCAATATAAGGATGTACTTTTAAAATAGACTTGGATATAACTTCCATGTCAGCTATACTCTTGTTTGCTTGTTGCATCCTTAATTTTATCCAATCGTTTCTTTTTTCATAGTTTCCATATTCTAGCGCAGTACTTGGATTTTCAATTTGTCCTAAAAGATCAGCGTCCATTTCATGTTTGCGACGTTTCAATTCATCACTAACTAAATTTCGTAATCCCATCAAGTTGACTTTTCCAATTGCTTGCTTATTTTCATCACGTGTTAATGCGAAACTCATAACGATTCCATTATGCATACGAGCGAGACCGCATACGATATCAATCGATATAAATTTAAATCCAATTGTGCTATCTTTCGCATGATATCTCACATACACTCTATAATTACCAGGAGTAAAAGTTTGATTTTGAGAAAAAGAAATGGGTGCAATAAACATTTCACCATGAGCCATTACACTGAGCATCGTGGAAACTTCTTCAAACGGTAACAAATAACTATTTGTAAACAGCTGCCATGCTTCCGAATTTTGTAAGGCTTGAGACTCCATGTCGTTGATGGATTTATTAATATATTCAAATTTGGGTAAAACAGTAGAAGTCTCTGAAGTAGAAAATAGGTTTGTTTTTTGCAACTGTTTTGAATTTATTTTTTTATTCAATAAAGATTCTAAATTCTTTTGAATTTCATCCCATCTTTTAATTATATTATTATTTGGTAAATCAAAAGAATTTATAATATCTATAATATCTTTTTTGTTGTTGGATGTTTCCTTGTTAATATCACTATTTCTTTTTTTCGTTGATTCTACTATCTCGCTAAAATATGCTTGAGTCAAATTATATTCGATACTTCTTATTAAATCATATACAATTTTGGAAGAATTTTTCATTTTCCAATTTTGTAATAATTTATTAAATTCAGTCCTAAATTCCATCCCCGGACATGCAATAACATTTACATAACTTGGATCTAACAATGTTTCAACAAAAAATGATCGAACGTATCCATAGTATACAAATATAACTTGAAAAAGATTGTTTTCGATTTTCAATTTGTTGATTTGATTTTTGGTCGCTTTCATATATCCTATAAAAAGTTTATCGTAATTTCCTTCCGAAACTGAACGTCCAATTAATTCGTCCACGGCAATTTGTTCGGTTGTCTTGTCTTGGTTCGACCGTTGTGAAGAAGAAACGTACGATTTTGGACGTTGGATATAATTATCTTTGAAAAATACTGATTTCATAAAATTCACAAATATAAATGATTTCTTACCCCAACTATCATGCATCAACTCAACCAACATATCTGAAGTCTCTAATTTTTCTTTTTCGACACCTTCTGCATTCTTGTATTTTTGCAATTCACTTTCCAAGACAATTTCTATCTCTTCAGAAAAATTTGTATACTTCTTATTAATTATAAACTTGTACTTTGATACAGCAAGACCGAGGTGCAAAATTCGACCAGCAACATTAGATATCCCTTTCAATAATTCTAAAAATGTTGAATATGGTTTAGAGTGATTAAAGTCCGATATATCATAAAATTTAGAATATTCATTTGAAGTGGAAGGTAAAACTATTTCTATATCTCTTGCGCAAAAATTGTCTCTTTTGATATTTACATGCACTATTTTGAGAAATATTGATTTTCTTGCATGTTTCCAATATTCATCTGATAGAAAAGCCTCATGAGAATCACATGGAACTACAACTACCAAAGTGTTGATGACATTTCTGTCATTGTGACCGTTGTTATTGACATGATCACTTTTATCGAAAAGTAAATTGAATGGATTCCTATATGATATAGTCAATTCTTTAACAAATATTTTCAAGTCAGATATGCTTTTTATTTCCTTGTCAAATAATGATCCATATACAAATTTATCGGGTTGAGATGAAATAAACTTGACAGAATCTGAAATACTTTTATCGTCAAGGCTGGTTTCCTGTTCATGTTCATTTTTGAAATCTTGAAATACATCATCATCATTATTATTATTATTACTGTTGCTATCATCATTTTTGATATTTAAACTTTGTTTATAAACAGGAACAGCTTCGTATGATTTAGAATTAGAAGCTAAAGAAGAAGAAGGTAAATAAATATCTTTATATAAAGATGAAAATTTATCAATGGTCGTGTGGTATTTTGCAAATGACTCGCTATATAAACTAATTGGAGTTGGTGGTAAAGGAGAGAGACTTTTTCCAGTGAAAATACCATTTATAAAATTAGCCGGAAAGTTGATTAATTCGTGTGATAGTCTTGTTTGTGTTATAAGATATTGCATTTGAACTTTGGATGCCGAAAGTGAAGGAATATCAAATAAATCTTCATACTTTTTTAACAAAGCTTTACTTTGGACTGCATCAATATTTTGACCTTGAAATAAACGATTGATGGCATCTAAAAAGGATTTTGAAACGATATCTCCTGCGTCTCCATTATATATTGTCCACTTTCCATATATTATTAGCTCACCCAATATGTAAATAGCATCTTGTATTCGTGTCAATCGATCATTTGATAATTTCATTATTTGAACAAACATCCAGTTGGCAATAAAATATATTGTAGCATTTTTTTCCTCAAATGGCAGAGGTAATGTGCAAAATATTGAAGCAATACGTCTACGTTTGATAACCGGTGTCGAGGCGCTGTCAGTTTTTATTACGTTTAATAGTCTGGAAATTACATCATTATCCTTATCACTATCACTATCTAATGAATATCGTAAAGAGTTAATATTGTTTACAAACACGTCATATATAAAATCAATTATTCTAGCAGAAGAATTATACTTGCTTAAAGTCTCGATATGTTCTTTTTTCTCAATCCATGTATTCGTGATAGCAGATGCTTCTTTCAACATACCGTCTACCTCATTCCACAAAGTCAAAACGTTTTTCGAAGAAGAAGAATCTTGGAAGTCATTTAATATATCTTTAATTTGCTGTTCTATTATGATATCTTCGCTCGCATCTGCTTCTTTTCTAGAACCATACATGATCTTTTTTTTTCTCTCTTTCTTCTTTATTCAAAAGAATAAGAAAATGGCCAAATTGAATTTGTAAAAGAAAATTCCAAACTGAAAATGCTTCCAAACAACTACAGAGACAAGGAAAAGAAAACAATCAAACACTTTTTTCTGTTTTTAATTTATTGCGATAACCAACAAAAAAAAAAAAATACAAGTACAAAATGGCAACTGTTCAACCCTTTTTTAAGAAATCAAAAGTTAAAATAGTCACAAACAATGCCTGTTCCATGTTCAAACCCAAAACGTCCTTTTTGACATCATCACCCTTAGCCAAAACAACAACAATGACTGCGCCGACTTTGGATACACAATTATCTACAGAACTAGTAAAAGACGAACCTTTAAAATTAGAACGTGTTGATTTTAAAATAAAATCAAAAGTGTGTAGTAAATCCATTATTAAAGAGTTGACAACGACAGTTGACAAATTAACCACAAAATCTGATATTGATAACAATAGTAATAACAAGGATGGATGTAACAACGTCAAACCTGTACAGATGATTACATGCTTTAGCAAAAAGCACTTTCACCTAGTTTCCAATCACCACGTACTTGAACCTCGGTTTGGCAAAAAATGGTATCCGTGTTCTCTATTTATATCCTATTCTGCAGTTGCATTGGCATTTGACAAACCAATGTCTAAATGGACTCAGCACGATTTAGACAATCGTCTATTTGGCCCAATGGTTTTAACAATTATTGATAAATGGTCTGCTGAAGGTAAAACCCCAGAATGTATGTTGGACTTCGCATCTCTGACAAAATCCTCAAATATTGTTCTTATTCAAAGTATTTTTGGATTTTCAGGAACCAACATTGAGCGGGGAGTTGATGAGAATATTGTGGCTCAAATTATGGAAGATCTTGCAAGTAAATATCAAGTAAAAAATTCAAAAGATCAGCATCAAACACCATTTGAATCGATTGCTATTATAGAAAATACTCCTGTAATGCTTGTAGTAGCATATCAACAAGGTTTATGGTATGTCTTTAACCCATGGCCTTGTAATACAGATGGTTCTAAACTAGGAGTATTTTCTAGTAATAATAATAATAATAATAGCGTCCCAGGTGGTATTGGGTGTCATGTGTTTAGCACATCATCAAGAGACAAGATTCAAACCTATCTATCTCCCTTTATGAAAAGAATTCCAGGCACCAAAAATGTAATTATGCATATCTATAGGAAATCTCTTGGATAGCTTTTTTTTTCATTCATTTATTTTTATTACTTTTTTTTTCTTGTTTCTTTTTTATATTTTCTTTGTGCAACGCTAGCAGGTTTCCATGCCGCTTTCCTTTTCTTTTTTTTATATGGAGTCATACGCATGCCTATATTTCTTTGTCGTTCACTCCTACCATATATCACAGATAATTCTTTATCTTGAACTATAAATTCTTGTATATAATCTGGCTTGTAATTGCCTTGAGGGATAAATCTTTTATGAAAGTAATAAACTGTCATTGGACGCTTGTATGTTGGTTCGCATTTTTGGGCAACTCTGTGCATGGATAAGACTTTGAATAAATCTTTTGTTTTATTGTCTACAAATTTACCTTGGCTAATTAAATCTTTGTTGCAATAAGCATTTCTATTGAACCAACCTTTTAAATTACGAGGATTATTATAATGCCAATAATCAGCACTTTCAATGTAATCCAAGCCTTTTATTAGCTTGTCAAATCTTGTTTGATACTTCATAGGTTGTTTCATAGCTCTTTCATACGCCTCAACTAATTCGTGATCATCTTCGAAGTTGGTCAATACATAACGATATACCCATGGTTTATCTGGTTTCACAAAATTAGATGTATATGTAGCTCCACCTGATAACTCCTTGTTGTGTTGACGAAGTCTTTTTTGTAGATCTTTCGTAATTCCTACATAACTATGTACCTCTCCATCATACCTCCAATCTAAAACATACATTTTCCACTCTCCTTTTCGAATTAACGGATGTTCTTTTTCTTTTTCATCTTCCTTTTTCGAGTATGGAAGATACGTATCCGTACTTTCATCAGAACCTAAAATACCTGACCACATATCTATATTTATTTTGTTGTTGTTATTATAATTTAATTATAATAATTTAATTTAATTTATTTTTTTTTTGTAAAGATGATTGCGTAAAATGATTTTTGAATGCAAAAGATAGTTTGACAATTTTCGAAAGACACACACATATCCCAACTTATATCAATCATTATTTATTAGTTATTTTATTTTTTGAAACTAATTCAACAAAAAAGAAGAAAAATCATAATTAAAGAAAGAAAAAAAATCATGTCAACTTCAGGTTCTAATGTCAAAAGCGTATCAAATTCACGGTCTTCTATAAAATCTAACGATACTAAAAAGATACAACCCCCTTGCGAATCTATTGAAAAAAAATCTCAACCACTAACGACGCAAACTAAAATGGATGATGAAGAGGAAGAAGAAGAAGAGGAAGAAGAAGAGGAAGAAGAGGAAGAAAGTGATGATGATGATGATGATGACGATATAGACCACATTTTAATTGAACACCAGGGAAAAGATATCGACGAAAATTATTTTGAAGACGTTAACGAAGAGGACAACACAGAAGACGAAAACAATACAAGCGACTCAGTTGATATCGAAATTGAATATGACGAAAATGGAAATGTCGTATCTTTTGAAAATATTCAAATCTCTGATTTAGATAAAAAAGAGCTCTTATTAGAAGAAATAAGACTAGCTAGAATTGAAAGAGGTAGGGATCCAGATGCACCATCCGATGAAGAAGATGAAGACCCAGACAGCGATGAAGATGTCGAAATAAACAATGAAGAAGAGAATCAGGAGGAAGAGGAGGAGGAGGAAGAAGAGGAGGAAGAAGAAGAAGAAGAAGAAAAACAATCTCACAAACAAGTTGCCCCACAACCCACGTCTAGTCAAGACGCCTTTTCTGAAAAAGAGATGTTAAGACTGCATGCCGCCCTCACTCTAATGAATTCTTCTTCTTCTTCCACAACAAAATAGCTTCAGAAAATTCTCATAGAATATTATTTGTAAACACATGTACTTTAGATATTACGATATAAAAAATATACATTTCTTTTTGATACACTGTTTGCATTTATTTTTTATTTTTTTTTCTTTATAATTGTTGTTGTTGTCAAATGACAATGACAAAAAGTAACGATGACAATGACGATGCACTATGTCCTGAATTAATACGAAATAATTTAATCTTTCATAAAAAACTAGATTTCTTTTGCAACAGTGCCGAAAGAGCATATGCAATCATCAGAAAGAGAAAGCAAAATTCAAACATAGACACTGCGGATGCAAATGATATGTCGTTAAAGCCAACCTCAACTTCAACAAAAACAATAAAAATAAAAAACAAACGCCAAAAGATTCTAAAGGAACTGAAACAGTGTAAGAAATCGCCTGTACCATCGATATTGTTTGAAATGTCTAAACAAATATGCACATTTGATAATGATAATAATGATAATAATGATGTCAGTATTAAAGATGATAATCAACCAGTACAAACGACGCTAACGCCAGCAACACCAGAAAATTTTGTCCCTCAACAAATAAACACTTTATTATTACCACAACAATTAGAATCAGAATTAGAGTCAAAAAATCTCTTTGTCCCTAATTTGGTCTCTCCTACATTTTCATGGCATAACTCAAATATTGGTAAAATGTTGCTTGATTTGAAGAGTAAAACAAATACTAAATTATTGACTGAAAAGATACAGCTTCCATGTTGGATTTACACTATTTATTTAGATAAAGTTTATATAGCAGTTTTATTATGGATGGACAATAGCGATGGGTGGAAGTCTACCAAGTCCAAACAATCCAATATGAAAAATATGATGTTAATTGATGTTTTAGATACTTCAAATCTTGACGAATCATTTTTATACCTTGTACCGGTTCGATCATTACAAGATATGCCAAGTCAAGATGACCATACAAATAATAATAATAATAATCGTGGAAAAATATTCACAGACTGTTATGGCATTGCTGCATCTGAGTGGAAGTTGGTACAATCTGACTGTACTATTGGTCAACATACTAAACCTTTTGGTGGAGGTGGATTCATACGTTCTCCCCTATCATCTACCCTACACAGAGATGTTTTAGCTTCCAAATCTTTAGAAAGGAAAAAAATGCCTCGATATTATCATTCAGATAAAGTAGTCAATAAAGCAAAGTCTATTGTAAAAAAAGATGAGATTTTATATTATATAACACAGACAAACACAGATATCAACCAAATATATTTTTCTAGAATACCCTCTTTGATTAATCATAATTACACGAATGATAATAACAATATAAAAGAAGAAGATATGGAAAGTGCAGAAGCAGAAAATATAAAAAGTACAGAAGAAAAGGAAGAAATAAAAGAAGAACAAAAACAAGAAATAGATGTATCTTTTAAACAAACTTGTTTAAGTTTATAAAAATTTGTTGCAACTCATCCTTTAGCTGCTTAGCAGAAATTGTTGATTTATTTTGAATGAGTTGAGTTAATAAATCAAAACTAACAATGCATATGTTCTTTTCTTGAATTTTTAAAATTCGTTGCATATGTTTTGCCCAACTTTCATTCATACAACATATGGTAACCAATGTTTTGATATCGTATCCGATAGAAGACACGTGTGGGAGAATATCATTAATTAGTTCTTCATAAGACTCATCTGGAGAATCAGTGGATTCTGGAAAAAATTTAGAACATAATTGAACGATGTAGGAGAGATTACCAGTTTTTCGAAAATTGGTTATCGACCATAAAACATGCGCATCACGAATTATAGATTTGTCATTATATAAGTTTTGAGAATCTTGGCTTTTATGATGGTTTAGGAAAGCTGTAACCCAAACATCTTGTTTTGTATTTTGGATATGGTGTCCTTTTTTTTGAAGACTTTGAATACATGTGTCGTGAGTTCCGTTTTCACAGTCATTATTTATGGACATTTGGTACAGTCTGTTTGTTTATTTACGGTAATGCCGTTGAATGTTTTTGTTTAGATTGTTATTAATATTATATTTGTTTTTATTTTTATTAATTACTAAAGTGCAATAATGCAATAACGTGTTTTGACAAAAAGAAATTTCTTTTATGGTTTCGTGTCTTTAATCTTTTAGACGTTGCTGAAATAATTTATTTTATTCTGATGTTGATTTTGTGGTGTCTGTCTGTCATTCTGTCATTATATCAGTCTCGCATTTCATCTTTTTTTTGTTTGAAAACAAAAAAAACATCGTTTTGTCCCAACAAGCACAAACGAACAGCCAAAAAAAGAAAAAGACAACGATATGCATCAAACGAGAGATTCCCTTTTTTATAAACACTCTGAGCCAATGCCTCAGTATTATAATTATAACTCCAATTCACAGCAACGGCAACAACAACAATATACTCATCATCATCATTATCAACCTCGCCAAGAACAACAACAGTGCTCTCATCATCAAGAACAACAACAATATAATTACGACCAACAACAACAATTGAAACACTTTACTCCATCAGCACCCAGAGTCATACCTTTAAGATCAAATGTTGTACAAACTAACCATTCTTTTCATCTTGAAAACAAAAACAATCATTATCATAATCATCGCCAGCAAGTGAATAATAACAAAAATAATGATGTTTACATTAATATCGACGACAACAATTATCGAATTGATCCAAAAAATGTTAATGCCAATAATAACTATTACGAATATTGTAAAAGTAACAATGTTCTGTTTTCTCAACAAGAAGCACAGTATCAAAAACAGCCATATGTGGACCAACCACAAACCAACATATATTCCAAACCAAATCCTATCTATTATAATTTTATTGCTCCTACCGCTCGCAAAATTCACATTTCTTCTGGTATGGCTCCAGCTCCATCTCCGCCAACTGAAATAAAAAACGATACTCAATCAGTCGTCGAATCAGGTTCGTTCTTCTCTTCTCTTTCGGCTACGTCGAAACCTTGGTATACTAGTCATGTCGAAGTTTTAAAACTTCCGTCGACACTTCCGTTTCAGAATGATAAAAATGATGATGAAGATAACGACGATATTGATTGGCAAAGTCCTGTTTAGATTATTCCAATTCATTATTATTATCATTATTTAATAAAAATTCATGTTTCAAAACTTGTGATATTGTTAAACGTTGACGAGGACATGAATTTAAAAGTTGAGATATAATAAGTTTAGCTTGAAATTCCAATTTTTTTTCATCTTCAGTTTGTTGTATAGTGCAATTTCTTTCAGGAAAATAATATTTTTCTTGCCTTAATTTGTTAAATGTAGCTTCAACGTTATTCTTGACTTCAAATGGTGGGTGACCATATAAAAGAGTATATAACATAATACCTAGACACCACATATCTGTTGCATATCCAAAGTATTCTTCGTTATTGGTATTATCAGTATTATCAATGTTATTATTGTTATTATTATTATTATTACACATCTTTGATTTAGAATCTAATTTTTTAAGCATTTCAGGTGTAATATAATTTGGTGTATATCTTAATACACCATTTTTCCAATTATTTCCATCGACCATTTGAACTGCAAATCCAAAATCAGCCACCTGTAAGTTTAATTTATTTTTATCCCTACGTAATAAAATATTGTTTAATTTCAAGTCTCCATGAACTATACAACATTTTTCGTGCAAGTGTTTGACAGCGTCTACAAGTTGACAAAATATTTTTTGTATACTTTGAATTGGAATAGATGATCCATGTAATAAACTATATGTTAGGAGTGTACCTTTACGACATTTTTCTACAAGTATATACACATTTTTATAATCTGAAAAGGAACGATAAAATTTGATTATTCGCGGATGAGTTGAAGCTTTCATATGCAAATTTATTTCATTCAAACAAAATTTTGTAAATAGACTTTTTGGAATTATTTTACAAACATATTCATTTTGAGATTGATTGGATGTCACGGTGTAACATACAGAATTTGAGCCTTTTCCTATACATGTTCCAGTAGTATACGACAAGCCACTTATTACTGGGTGCTTTATACATTTTGGGATATATACATTTAACTTGTTTCCTAATATTGTGTTTTTAATGAAATCAGAATCATTGTCATTGTCATTATTATTCTTTTTATCAAAAATATAATTCATGTTTATCACCCTATTCTTTGTCTTTTTTTTTTTGACATCATCATAGAAATCAAATCATCCCATAAAAAAAAACTGTTTATTTATGATTGTATTTTATTTTACTTTTTTTTTCGAATTGGGATTTTGACATATAATGCATCCAGCATAAAAAAAAACAACATTCCTTTTTTTTACATAAAAACTTGAGCGTATTATCAATACATTTTCATATTAGAACATACATCAAAAAATAAGCCATGGCTTCTATTTTAATAAATGGTTTCCCTAGTGCGGCAACCTCTTCTCCTGCAATCTTGCCTGCAACAGGATATAACGCATCTTTTAATTTTGGAGGTACTCATAACTTTCAATATGGAAAAGATGGATTTTTGAATTTAAAAGGACGAACAAGTTTTGATAGTAATCCGGCAAATCTTGTGGAATTTGATTTTAACGACCTTTTGAAGACATTTACTAACAATGATAATAACTTGCAATATACCATGGTAAGTCCGACACTTTCAACAGTAGAAGATATGAATACTAGTACTAAAATATTTGTCGATGTAATAAGAGGTATCAGTATCGATGGCGGTGTCACGTTTCAAAAATATGATCTCGTCTCTCCTGATAATTCTCTTTGGGAAGCCCCTGGTCCAGTCGTCATGCTTGGCTCTATAGCCTATATTCGAATACGATTAAAGGGATTAGCTGCGAATATATATGTATACTCACAACAATCCGTATATGATGATGCACAAACAAATGGCTTGGCGCTTCCATATTTTGATTTTGTATCATACGGAGCTCCCGTACTTGCTGATGCCGACATGATTACCGCTCCAAAACCTTTATATGTAACTATTCGTAACCCAGATAACCAATATGTGACAAATATTTTCCCACTTATTGATAATGTGGATGAATCTAAAAATAGTATAAGGATAATTGCATTAGAGATTAGTAGTGAAAACCTAATTCCTGGTTTGAACGAACATAACAAGTATGTCATGCAAGTCACAAATTCTGAAATATACTTTTTGAACGAAGAAACAGTAGAGTACAGAGTTATATCAGATCCTACCACACCAGCATCCGTGTTTAACTTTTCGGGATATAGCCAAGATGTAAATCGCGTTGTATATGACAACACAGGGACCTTAATTGATTCCAATTCTTATATCGATGCTGTATCAGGAAAAGTACACAGACCTTTTGTGATCAAATATAATGCCGCAACTTTAGCAGATTTGGACTTAGAAGTAACTGCGACTGATGGTGAATATGGTCTTGTTTCCACCACTGTAGGCGCAACGACAACATATACTGTGGCAGTTAGACAATTTGGAACCTGGTCAGTCGTAGACAGCGTAGGTAGTATGGACGGAGCCGATGGACCTATGGGGCCTGCTGGACCAGCTGGACTCAACGGAACTAATGGAACTAATGGAGCTATAGGACCTGCTGGAGCTGATGGAACTAATGGAACTAATGGAGCTATAGGACCTGCTGGAGCTGATGGAACTAATGGAACTAATGGAGCTATAGGACCCGCTGGAGCTGATGGACCTGCTGGACCAACCGGAGCTGATGGACCTGCTGGACCAACCGGAGCTGATGGACCTGCTGGACCAACCGGAGCTGATGGACCTGCTGGACCAACCGGAGCTGATGGACCT